>RHMF01000256.1_pt1 | contig 28750 bp, 44 predicted proteins | sample 5365151 | NCBI WGS metagenome assembly RHMF01 (sample SAMN10266501, study PRJNA497801) | feces metagenome | isolation source: feces | host: Bos taurus | place: China: Prairie of Fairy Mountain | collected 2017-08-14 | reverse complement strand
TTGCCGAATATAACGATTTAATAAGAAAGGATAACAAATGAGTACAAATCCAAATAACGCAGTAGGTACTAACGCAGCGTATGGCGGTAGAACTTCTGTAAAAGCCTTTAACGATAATATAGGGGCTTATTCTAGGGGGATAATAAGTGGCTGGGCTTGCTCGCCTAGCTCTGGTATGACTGTGGCATTAGGGGGTAATGGCACAACGAGAGATATTGCAATAGCAGAAGATGTTTCTGGCAACAAAATTACTGTTAATAATATCAGCGAGTCGCCAATTAGCGTAACTATGAGCGCAGCTCCTTCTTCTAACTCGCGTATTGATTTAATTGTGGCATATGTAGATAATCCGCCTCAAGGTTCTGATACAGTGTTGGATAACCCTGAAGCTTGTGGCCTTATAACTGTAAGTGGTACAGCAGCGGCTAGCCCAGTAGCTCCAAGCGAAAGTGCAATTAGAACAGCTATTACCGCTGATGGTGCGTCTGGTTCTACAGCATATTATGTAATATTAGCCCAAGTAACTATAGCGTCGGGAACCACAGATATAGTGGCTGGGAATATCAATGCCGGCTCATCTGCTGGTGTAGTGGCTAAAAATATTGATTTCACAACATTTGTTCGTGGGGCAATACAGAGTGTTTCTTCGAATACTTTTACCGCGCCGACGGTGGGGTTTTTCTCATTCAAAACAATTATAAATACAAATGTGTATGGCTCATCGGCAACTGTTAAAATAAATAATGCTGAGGTCTGGAGATTCCAGTGGAACTCACAGACAGCTAACTATAACTGTCAGTTGCAAGACGAACTATTGGTATTCCCGGGGGATGTTATTGTTACGGCTGTTGCGAATAGTGCGTCTTGGGATTATCGCAGATTCACCCCATTGGTGTAATATTTGACACGCTTTCTGCAAAATATTATTATAAGACTATAAAATAACGAAAGGAAACTATGAAAAAGGTAACAATATCTGCAATAATAATCGCGGTATTAGCTATCGTTGCCGCCATAACGGGCGCGACGATTAACATAAACATAGAGCAAGACAAATATAATGCTTCTATTGAATACAGTGAAGAGCCACAGCCAGCTTATGTGGAAGACGATAAAGGTGAAATAGTACAAGAAGAAGCTATACCTACCGTAGAAGAAGTAGATGGTGGTTTGTTTGAAGATGCCACTACAGGTGTGTCTGTTACGGAAGGCGAATACGAAGATTTGGGCTGGAGCGAGTGGTATAACACTTCTAGCCCTGAAGCGTTCCGCAACGACACTATAGGCAAATGTATTTATGCGAATAATCGCTATGGCGCACAATGTGTGAGCCTTGCGCGTGTGTTTTGGTGGAGCTATGCTAATAGAGATGTATCTACCTGCGGTACCGGCATGGCTAAGGGCATGATGAATTGTGCCGAGCAAAATGCTGGTGACGATTTTGAAGTTTATTGGGCAGATTCTAAATGGAATATACAAGCAGGAGATTGGCTAATCTTTGATGGCGGACAATACGGTCATGTGGGTATGGCATTAGGGCCAGTAACTAACGGATATGTCGCTTTACTCGGTGAAAATCAGGGCGGGCGTGCTTGCCAAGGTGGCGGTGCAGCTACAAATATAATTAACATCAGTGTAAAAAACCTTATTGGCTATTACCGACCTAAGGCTTATATCAAACCTGCTCCTGCACCAGAGCCAACACCAGAACCAACACCTAAACCAGAAGATGGCAAAGTAACTTATACTTATGTTAAAGGTGATTGTTTTAGCCGTGTATTAGTGAAGCTTGGTTTAGATGAAGGACATTTGTGGGGCAAAGATGGCACCGTTGCATATTACACACAACAGCTAGTTGAGCAAGGTGTGTTAGACGCAAGAGGAAATGTAAAAATTGGTGTGCCGTTTACTTTGACGGTAAAATAATTTATAATTAAAGTGAACCAAAAAGCCATTTGGTTCCTCCACACAGACTTAAGCCCTCGTTATGAGGGCTTTTTATTGTGCGACATTAGCGTTTGGCTTTTCAAACCATTAAAAGTATGCTATGATAAAATTATGAAGTTCTATGACGCTACAGTGTTGAAAGACGCTAAAAGCTCGGAGGAGCGTAGGTTTAGAAACATTCTTGCTAATTCAGGACAAATTATGGAGTCGGGGGAAATTCGCGACTTGGATAATTTATATGTGATGGGCAGAGATGGCAAGCCAATAGCGATTAAAACACTTAATACCAATCCAGACAAACAAACAGAAGAATACACAGTAAAAGCTCAAGCAGACCATGGCGCTATGGTAGATGGGGAATTAGTTGATACCATAGAAAAGCAATTTGGCTCGTGCAAAGTATGGCTAGAAAATGACGGATTACATGCTCGCATGTATTTTGCCAACAACGATAGCCTGGCAGACCATGCTTTCGCCATTTCAGAAGATGCAAGTTATTCTACTGGTATTGATTGGTATCCGGACGGGTATTACGGAGTAGGACTAGAAATTGAAGAACCCATTGGGATATTGCGTGAGATTTCAATGGTATTGACCGGTAATGACCCACGCGCTAAGACTATTGACCATAATGACGCTGAAGCAGCAGGGGCTAAGGGTAGCGAAACTGTAGAAGCCGAAGATGGTAAAGAAAACAATATAAAAGGAGACATAGAGATGAGCGAAACAAAAGACGAACTCACTCCAAAAGAGAATGTCGCTATGAAGCAGAAAATTGCCGAGGAATTGGTAGAAAAAGCTGCTGAAGTAGTTGACGAATTCACTACTAATGTTCCTGAAAGTGAAGTTCAGCCAACTGCTCGTGATGAGCAAGAGGACGAACCTGAAGCTCCTGCTGAGGAGAAAAAGGACGCAGTAGTTCATAATATTAACATTAATTTTAGGGATAGAGCTGTGAAAAACGAAACACCTGTTGTGTCTAAAGACACTAAAGCGGAATCAAAAGCTTTCCGCGCAAACGCTATCAGGGACGCTCTTAAAGCTTCCAACTTCAAGTTTGATAGCAAATTCAATGACAGACTAGAAGCTGCTTTGAAAACCAAAGATGGCGTGTCTGGTCTTGGCAATCCGCTAAATATCACCAACATATTTACGGAAGCTATGGAGAAATCTGACGGTATATTGGATTATATCTTTCATATCGGCGGTACAAATGGTCGTGGCCTACGCAACAATGCTTTAGCCGGTTCTGCTGACTATGGCAACGAGGCTCAGGGTCACAAACCTGGTGATACAAAGGTTGATGAAACTATAACTGACACCATTCGTATTGCTTACGACAAGATGATTTACAAGAAATTGTCGCTTGATGCTATGGAAATCTATAACAATCCTGAATTGTTAGAATTCCGCGCTCGTGAATTGTTTGACCAAATCAAGCTTTCTATAGAGCGTGCTATATTTATCGGTGATGGCCGTTCTGCTCCTTCTGGTTCAGATGCTGACCTAAGAATGTTTGATTCTTCCACTGGTACGGGTCTTTACCCAATCTCTGCCGACTGTGCAGCACAATCTGGGTATGGCTCACTCGTAGCATCTACTTATACTGTAAATGCTGGTGACAACCTTTATGACGGTATCGTTGGCGCTCGCCAATGGATTCGTTCTGAGGGCGAGCAAATCTTGGTAGTAAAGCCAAGCATATTGACCGCTGCTTTCCAAGCTAAGGTTGGTAACCGCTACCTCATTGAGCCAGGAGCAACTGCTGAAGACATCTTCCGCGTAGCTCGTGTGTTTGCGCCTCTATGGATGGAATATGACAACACGAATGACGCTTACCTATTGGTACGCAACGGCTACACCACGACTGGTGAGAGAGCACCTCGTGTTTATCCATTCTTTGATGTAAATACTAACAGCAACATACTGTTGAATGAAATGCCTCTTGGCGGTACTCTAACCAAATACAAGAGTGCTGCAGCTATAACAGGCTTAGGCTCACAAAGTGCTTAATTTAGGAGAATAAAAAATGACGCAAGAAGAATATACGCTATTAACAGGACACACCGTAAATTGCTCAGACGAAGATTGGGAACTCTTAGTTGATATTGCGGAAGTTCGGCTTGCGTCACTCCTTTGTTTGACGGAATTTCCGGAGCTAGACGAAACAAATCAGGATTTAGCTTTGTTATTAGCTAATTTCCTCTGTTCTACTCTAAAATTCCAAGGCGCACCTGACACGATACAATCAAAGAGTGTTAGAAACTTCACAATTAACTTTAAGAATAGTGCCACCAACGCTTTTGAACAGATATATTCACAATATAGGGATATTATAGAAAAATATGACCAATGTGATATCGGATTGAAAGTTGAGTGTTCTGCAAGGCACTGTTGCGGATACTGGAACAATGGATACCTCAATATTTGACGCTTTCCCAAATGCTATAATTTCTGGGGTGTGGGAAATTGGCACTTGCCAACATGGTACAGTAGTAGGCAATACCTATACGAAAATAGCTGATTTGAACGTAATTGTAGATGAGGGGTCAAGCTCCTCTGTAAATAATATACCAGAAACATTAGCTTCGGATTTCCTAATCTATGCTATGCCATGCCAGGTGCTGAATATTGATACGAATGAATTAGTGTCTAATTATATGCTCTATAATAGCCAGAATGGTGGCTATTACGAGATAATAGACGCTGGCATAGGGAAAAACCAGCATACAGGTAACATTGAGCATTTAGAACTCAAAGTAGTGCGTACAGAGGTTACCAATGGCTGATGTAGTCAAGGTAGAACTCAAATGGGACGATAACGCAATTTCCACAATAAGCAATAACACCGTAAAAGGGTTGTTCAAGATGGGATACGATATCGCCGCACAAGCAAGACGAAATGCGCCGTATTTAACTGGTGCGTTGCGTAATACGATACGAGTAAATGAAACAAATGCAAATACAGTAGAAGTCATTGCAGGCGGTTCTTATGGAGGTAAAAAAGTGCCTTATGCGTGGATTAGGGAACAAGGTCCAAACAGAAACCCCGCAACAGAGCATTATATGGAAAATGCAAAGAACACTATAATGGTAGGTAATTATATGCAAAAATACTTCGGAGACATAACAAAATGATAACCCTAGCTTTACTAGAACAAATGGTCGGTGATAATGTAGCCGGTCTAGTGATAGACAAAAATTGCTTCTGGGAGCAAGCGCCATTGCAAAAAGACGGTTCGCCTGCTAGTGGTGTGTGGTTAGTGACCCGAGGTGGCAATGCAAGTAATTCACCTAAAGGCTTAAATCTACATTCTACAGTAGATTTTTATGTAGCATTAGCTAATAAACCAAAGACAGAACAAGTACATCAAGAGATATTGAAATGGATTATCAAAAACCCATGTCTGTGCCGTTTGTCCGGAAGCGTTGGTGGCGCTACTTATGATTACACAAATGTCCGCATAAGACCCACAACTACCCCGCAGAACTTTGTTGTAACTCAAAATAATTTAGTTGTGAAGATAGCAAGCGCCGAAATAATATACGATATTAACAATTAAGAAAGGGAAATAAATGGCAGTTCAAAATATAACGCAACTCCGCCGGGTAGTATTCCGTAAATGGGACGCTGACACGAGCTCTTGGAGCGTATTCACGTTAGAAGCTGACGATTTAGGTCAAGACACTGTTATGACCATAAATGTAGCGCCTCGCAAGAGAAGCCGCGCCTCTAGCCTTGGTACAAGTGAAACCGCTATTTCTGGTACGTTTGATTCCTTTACAGGTTCTATCACTTTTCTAATGGATACATTCAAGAACCTTGGGCAAGCTATTCAGAAATGGAATGCCGCTACCTATGCTGGTGCTGCTGCTACTGCAGGTAACATCATCTGGGACGGTACTGACATTTGTGCTGAGGGTGATTACATGTCCGTAGTAGCGCAAGGTCTTTGCGATGACGGTTCTTCAGTAGATGTAGAGCTTACTCGTTGCGTGCCTAGCGTAGATGATGACATTGAAATAGGTACTGGTGATACTCCAACAATCACTTTGAACCTAAATCCAATCGTTTATAACTCGGCATTACACTCAAGCGACGGATATCCACAATATTCTGTCCGCCTCGGTGACTATGACTTGACCACTAAAATGCGATTAAATGCCTCTACAGGTGTTTATAGCGCAGGTGGTTCTGCCTAGGAGTTAAAATGACGGTGCCTGAAATAACACTGAAACAAGCAAAAGAAGCTGCGGCAGTGAAAACTTTTCGGGCATCGGATTTTTTAACTAAAGAAGAATTAGACGAAGTACATGAATCTAACGCTAAGGGCAAAAAAAATACAGGATTTGATGTAATAGATGCATATATTGCTGAAATAATCGCTAGATTTGGCTATGATACATATGTAGCGTGGAAGTTTGGCGAAATAGACGAAAAACATATGGCAAAATATATACAAGCAGAGCGTGCGAGAGAGGCTAGAAACCGCTTAATGATAGAAAACATAATAGTTGCGTCGGTAGCAGGCGCAAATAACGCTACAAAGGGCGGACATCCGCCAAAATCATTGAAGGCGGCTATTAAGATGTTGAAAAATGAGCAAAAATTAGCGAAAGGAGCAAATTAAATGGCTACGCAGGTAGGCGAGGCAGTAATCAGACTGACATTTGATGGTAAAGATGTAAAAGCCAGTCTTAATAAAGTAGAAAGCCAGGTAGAAAAAAGCGGTTCTACTACTGGTGGCAAATGGGGTTCTGCTTTTGGGCACATGCAGCTGGTGATTTAATTGCTAAAGGTGTTTCTAAAGTAGCCTCTATGGTTACAAACACAATGGGGAATGCGATTAGCCGGTTAGATACATTGAACAACTTTCCCCGCGTGATGTCGTCTCTGGGCTATTCGGCAGAAGAAGCAGACAAGTCTATTTCGCAAATGGACGCAGGCCTGACCGGTTTGCCTACAACTCTTGACGCGATGTCTTCTGATGTGCAAAAGCTAGCAGCTAGTATGGGCAATCTGGCAGATGGCGAGGTAAATGCTACTACAGTTGGGCTTGGGTTGAACGATATGTTTATTGCTGGCGGTAAAGGTACTGAAGCGGCTTCTGCGGCGATGGAGCAATACAACCAAATGCTCGCTCGTGGCAAAGTAGACCAGCAGAGCTGGAACTCAATGGTAGACGCTGCACCCGGGCAAATGAACCAGTTGGCGGAATCATTGCTCGGGGTTGGCAAGAATCAGGCAGACCTCTATAAGGCTATGCAGGAAGGAACGGTAACCTTTGACGATTTTAATGCTGCCATTGTTAAACTAGACAAAGAAGGCGGTGATGGATTTGAGAGCTTGCACAACCAGGCGGTAGCGGCAACCGATGGTATCAGCACGCAACTCCAGAACGTGCAGACATCCTGGACTAAAATAGTCACGGACGCGTTAGGTGGTAACTTTGACGCTATGGAAGGTCACATGAACGAACTGGTGGACCGTATCGGAGACGTGGTGCCTACTATTGTAAAGGGATTTAGCGCGGCTATGGGGGCAGCGATGAAAGTGTTGCCGAGGATTATACAAGAGCTTTTGCCTGCCGTTCTTGATGGTGTAAACCAGATATTCATGATGATAATAGAGCAAATCCCTAATCTGGTGAATCTGCTCGTGGCTTCTATACCTTTGGTAGTAGATGGTCTGGTCCAGCTATTGAATGCGCTTATAGCGGCATTCCCAACGATTATACCTCAGCTTATAGCTGCTATAACTAATCTAATTATAGTATTAGTGCAGCAACTAACTCGCCCAGACTTTTTGAGCTTAGTTTTGCAAGCGGCAATAACATTATTTATGGAATTAGTAAAAGCGCTGCCACAGATTTTAACAGCATTAATATCTGCTTTGCCAAGCATTATACAAAACATTGTAGCTTTCTTAACAGACCCAGGCAATTTAGCCATGATAATTGACGGCGCTGTGCAGTTATTTATGGGGTTAGTGATGGCTGTGCCGCAAATACTCGGAGCTTTGTTAGGTGCATTTGGCACATTAGTCGGTGACTTATGGAACTGGATAACATCAAGATTTGGGCAATTTGCCGCAGACTTTGGGAATTTTATAGGGGGAATATTTAGGGGAGCGATTAACGGTGTGTTAGGTTTTATAGAAAACTTTATAAATGCGCCTATAGACCTTCTAAATGGCTTCATAGGCATAATAAATGACGCATTTGGTTGGTTAGGTGTAAATCTATCGCCAATAGGACGCATAAGTTTGCCAAGGCTTGCACAAGGCGGTATTGTAGATTCTGCTACGGCTGCTATAATTGGGGAAGAAGGGCAAGAAGCGGTGCTTCCGCTAGAACATAATACAGACAACTGGGCAGGGTTACTAGCATCTACACTTGCGGTTGAAATGCAAGAACAAGATTACAGCGGTAGAGAGATAAATGTTTATATGACAAACGAAATAAATAATCAGCTAGACGCTGCTGAGATAGGTCGCATAATGATACAAAGCATAAGGAGGGCTGCGTAATGAATTTAGACGATATAAAAACAGAATGTTTTATATTATCACTATTTATCAGAGATGATGGGCAAAGGTTCTTGCTCGGTTCTGGAGCTTATGAGTTCAAAAAAGAGCAATTACATTTTGCGGCTAACGTGTTCCAGAATGATGTCGTGGAAGTACAAGGTGATGACGGTACTTTGTTAGCTGGGCAAGTAAGACGTGCCTCTACGCAAGCATTTGATGGTTATATAGGCGATGCTACTGTATCTAAACCTGACATTGAGCAATACAGACGCAATTTCTTCACATTCTTCCGCAAGAACCATTTTTATACTGTGGTCTATATATTTAATGACGGGAGCGCTATACAAAGGCGCAAGGGTTATATAGTGGATGCTCCAGAGGTGAAAGAACTTTGGCAGGTATTTCCTGCTTATCATATAGCCTTAAACTTTGAAGATGTAAATTATTATACATATAACGAAGATGAAGATGGGCAAGAGGTCTATGGTAAAAATGCTATCGTGAACCGCTCCACAGAAGTATCTTCTGGCGGTGTGATTTGGGACGAATACGGCGCGACATGGGATAACATAGGGTTAATTTGGGAAGTTGGTGGGAATATTGGACCAACGGTAGTACAAGTAGATTCTGTGGATAATGTATTTCCTATTTGGGAAGTACAAGGTCCCGCTGTGAATCCGCAATTATCTGTGATTACAACAAATACCACTATTAACTATACAGGGACTGTTACGGCTACGCAAACATTAAGAATAGATATGTTTAATAAGACAGCCACACTTAATGGAACAAGCGTAATTGGCAACGTATCTGGTGATTGGGTGTGCTTTGCGCCTGGTAACAACAAAGTAGTTTATACGACAGACAATGCTGAGGCTGAATCTAGTACGATTTATTGGCAGGAGATTGTAGGATAATGGAACCTCCTATCTATGAAGTTAATCTATACATAAATGGGGTATTAGTGGGCGATTGCAGAAGATTGGCTCAAAACTTAACTTATACAAGGCGGCGCACTAAATTCGGAGCTGACTCAATAGACTTTACTATAAATGATGTTTTATTTGATAAATGGTGCCAAGACCGTGGTTATACGATAAATGACCTATTAAAGCCTATAGCTTTGGAATGTAGGCTAGTGCGAGATGGCATAGATATTGTAGGCGGATTTTTAGCTACTATGCCTTCATATTCTCCTTTACAGCGCAGTGCAAATTTGGCATTGAAGTTTGATGGCTTTCTTAATTTATTAGAGGGCTTTTATATCCGCAATACGTCCACCAATTTGCCATTAGGGACTGTAAGCGGGCGAGCTAATGTCCTTGTAACTAATATGATAAATATGGCTAATAACGTATCTAGTGCGGCTGGTAAAGGGTATAATTTAACGGCAGGGCATGCTGATTTATTGGCTAATATTACACACACATTTGATAATTACAAGACTGTAAAAGATTGGATTTGCGATAGGTGCGACAACACAACTGGAGCAGGTCCATTTGAGGTTTATTTCCACGCTGACAAGACTTACGACATTTATGCGGACTCTAATTTTGGTGATGTGATAACAGACTGGGTAGCTTTCTTCCCGACAATGCTCAACAATACTTCTGCTACTTCTATTTCTGCCGCAGAGGTTGAGGGCTTTGCGAGCGCCGTTGTCGGTATTGGTTCTGGTGAGATTTCTGCCAATGCGCAAGAAAACACTGCTGTATTTAGATTTACGAAAGATAACCCTGCTATTGCAGAATTCGGGTATAGAGAAGTTTTGTACCAGGACTCTAGTGTTTCTACCGGTTCTGTATTGACTATGAATATTAACGCAGAACTAGACAACAAATGCGACCCTACATGGAAGCCAGAGATTACATTGCATGGTTTGCAGGTAGCGCCTAAGCCTAGTGGAAGCAATAAGATTTGGGTAGGTGATACGATTACAATAAATAATAGCCTAGATTTAACAGGCATGACAAATGGCGATTTTAGAGTAAATGAGCTTACAGTAGTTATTTCTGCCGGCGGTGATGAAACAATTACTCCTGTGTTGGAGCGTGTATGACACAGAATCTATTAGTGCAGAGATTTAAGGACGCTAAAAAAGAATTAACGGCGCTTAAAACAACGCATTTGCGTGGCATTGGGAATTTGAGGATATATAAGGAAACAATTACATTCACTGGCTCGGGTCTTTTTTTGGAGGGGACTGTTACAATAAACTTTAGCCAAAACTTTGCAGCCTATCCGTTTGTTTACCTTGTAGGCTATGGCGTGAGAATGACACAAACCTATTATTCGTCTATAGAAGGTGAATCTATAAATTATACTAATAATGGCTATACGGCTGTTTTTGAGGTGACAGCCCTATATTATCCTGATACTGTACCTAATAAATTTGATGTTTATTCCACCTCGCCAATGACTTCTATAACATACGCATGGACATAAAATGGACAATTATTTTAATCGCGAACTAAATTATCTTAAAAAAGAACTAACTCGGCTTAAAACTGCTGGGCAAAAAAGCGCGTCTAGCGCAAAGTTAGTTAAGCAGACCGTAAATATTAGTGTGAATTTAGCCTGGGAAGATATTAGCTACCCATATGGGTCAGCTAGAGCAACAGCGGTTTATGAGGTAATACCGAATAGTGACTCAATTATAGTGCCAACATTAGATTGGTATTTTGGAGATATAAATGGCTCCTATACTACCGAGCAGACTACCAGAGCGATACAAATGGGGACTTTTATATTGCCAACAGGGAATTATGGTGTGTATTTATATTTTATTGGTACGGAAAATGGTCCTAACTCGGACGCAGCAAGAGCTAAAAATGGCGAAACTATAACTGTTAGCGTAAATCTTACTGTAACTTGTACTGATAACTTCACGTTGAGGAGGTACGAATGAATAACGAATTTGACAAAGAAATAAAATATATTGAAGATGAGCTATTAGACTTAAAAACCGCCTCCGAATATACGTCTATAAAAAATGCGAGCGTGTTTTCTAATTTACGAGTCACAACCGGTTTGTATAGGATAACATACAAACAAAGCGATAACCCTATAATTGCTATGGTCTATAAAGGAATCCCAGCTAACCATGGGACATATTATTTAAGAACCCCTAGTGGCAACACACAAATTGTAGAAGTAGTTACAACTTATTGGGACAACACAGACCAAACATATTATACAGACGAAAATACTTTGACGATTTTGTCAAACACACCAGTGTTAGATATTGCAAGAATTAGCTAATCATGTTAAAATAGATTCGGCATACTCGCTTTAATGCCCCTGCCTTGCGTGCTTTCGTTTGTTGCAAGGCAGGTTCTTTTTTGTTATAATGGTGATGTGAGATGAATAAGTAAATGTGAGTATAAAGAAGTCGCTTAGGTTCGTCTCACATCACATTTCCCTAAGCGATTTCTTTATACAGAAAGCTCGGAGGCAATAAATGAGCAAAGTGAAGAATGAAAACTTTGTTGCTATCCAAGGTTGGATGGTGACTGAATTGGGGCTGAAAGGTAACAGCCTCTTAATTTATGCCATTATTTATGGTTTTAGCCAGGCAGAAGAACAAGTTTTTAGTGGTTCGCTGCAATATCTTGCAGACTGGACTAATTCAACTAAACAAGGTGTGTTGAAAAATCTAAAAAAACTAATTGGAGATGGTCTGATTGGCAAGAAAGAAAAAAATATAAATGGTGTAAAGTTTGTTGAATACTATGTAACAAAGTTTAATGGGGTATTAAACAAAGTTGAATGGGGTATTAAACAAAGTTTAACTAATAATATAGAAGATAATATAGAACATAATATAGATAAAGAAAGAAAGAAAGCAGACAGTTATGATGGTGTTTTTGAAAATAAAAAAGTTGATGGAAAATTAAAAGAAACTTTTGTAGAGTTTATTAAGTCTAGAAAATTGAATGGTAAAAAGATGACCGACAAAGCATTGGAGCTAGCAATAGATAAAGTGAGAAAGCTCGGCAGAACCGAAGACGAACAGGTGCGTATAATTGAGCAATCTATTGCCAATAGTTGGCAAGGGATATTCCCACTTAAAGAAGAAATTAAAAGCAACGAAGATTTATTATTACTTGAAAATGATGAAAATATAAGGTGCGACGGCATTATAGAGTTTTGGGAGAAGATATTAGGCTATAAACCTATACAGACGCGCACTAATATGGCCGCCTGTCGGCAATTATTGAAGATAGATGGCGAAGATGGTGTGAAAAAACTAATAGTAGCGCTCAGAATGAGAAGCGAACACCAATATTTGAGCAGTGAAATCAAAAAAGTGTCTGATTTTGAGAGTTTATTAAAGAATCGTAGCCATATATGGGGATTCTATACAAAATATGAAGCGGAATGGCGAAAATGGCAGGAAAATGCGCAACAAGGCAAACAGCGTTGGGAAATATAGTATAATTAGTTCAAAACAAACGAAAGGAAAATATGGAAATAATAAATAACAACAATTCCGAGCAAATAGCAGCTATAACTGTTAAAGGCTCTGGCAAAGATGAAAATGGCCTGACAAATTATGTTTGGGCAACTAAAAAACAACTGAGCAGGTTACTTGAGGCGCAGTTTGATGACATAGAGAGGAACTTTGTCTTTCAATTAGGTGATTGTGGAATAAGGCCTTGCGATATTTTAACTTTCAAAATCATAAGTTTAGACAAAGCAAAAGATTTGCCAGCATTTAGAGGGTATGTTTTAAACGCTTTGGAGAAAGAAAAGCGCGGCAAACTTGGTTCTAGCCAATTTAGCCACCTCCTTAATAAATAATGTAGGCTGTGGGCAATTTTAAGGCACTTTGGAGGCATTTTGTGTTAAAAGATGAGTAAGTTATTGTTCTGCAAATTAAAATGGCTTAGAATGGCAATAAATGCGTTTCCCGGAATATGTGCTATAATATAGGCATGGACGGTGGCTTGGTTCAGATTATTGTTGCAGCGATTACCGTATGTGTGCCGGCACTGGTTACTATTCTTACTACGAAATCGGTTAAAAAACAAAACAACAAACACAATACGCGGTCTAACATAATGCAACTTATAATTGAAGACCACGTTAGAGTAGCAGAAAAACGGTTGCCAGAAAATAGCCAAGCAATTCACGAAGAATATGACGAATACATAGCGAGTGGTGGCAATTCTTGGATACATAAAAAGGTAGAGGAGTATGACAAGATGATTAATAACTATGAGAAAAAAATTGCTAAGAAATGATATAATAAAAAAGGAAGGGTAGAGCGACCTGCCTACCCTCTCCGTCCTAATAAAATAGCAGGTCGAGGACGGAGGAAAATGCAAGAGATTTGGAAGCCAGCTAAAGGGTACGAGGACAAATATTTAGTAAGTGACAATGGTCGTATAAAAAGTATTTACCGACAGGGGTGGAAAAAAGATTTCTTGGACGGTCATGTTACTAAATTAGGTTATATATCGGTTAGGATAAATAGGAAAAATATATTAGCTCATCGGCTAATAGCTGAAACTTTCTTAGAAAAAATAGAAGGCAAGAACGAAGTGAATCATAAAAATGGGGTAAAAGCAGACAACAGAGTTTCTAATTTAGAATGGGTTAACCGCTCCGAAAATATTAAGCATTGTTACAAAGTATTGGGTCGCAAACCAAAGCCTAATTACTTCCCAACATCTAGTAAGAAGATTATATGTGTAGAAACTAAAAAAACATACAGAAGCATTAGTTCAGTAAAAAAAGATGGGTTCAGTAGATGTGGGGTTAGGAATTGTTTAATAGGAAGAAGTAAAACCTCTGGCGGTTATCATTGGGAATATATTTGACATTGACAAAAGCCAAGTAATTGGCTATTTTTTAAGTATGAAAGCGAGTGATTTTAACCCATTAGAAGACGACGAATGTATTGCATTTTCTGATTGGTTAAAAGCCAACAACATACCCGCCGCACATATTGCAAATGAAAGCCGCTCTAGTAGCAAAAATGCTATGATACGAGGAGCTAAATTAAAACGTATGGGACAAAGCAAAGGTGTGTGGGATTATGAAGTATATGTACCGATAAAAGGCATTACGGGTCATGTTGATTGTTACCAACAACTTAAAATTGAGATGAAAAGACGCAAAGGCGGTACTGTGTCGGTAGAGCAGAAACAATGGAAAACAATTTACGAGCTTGCTGGCATACCTTGTAAAGTTTGTAAAGGCGCTGATGAGGCTATCGCTTTTGTGAATAAGTATTTGAAACAGGAAGATTTTGTTATATAATGAAAGTGGCTTTTTAAGTCAGCCAGACATAACCTCATGAGAAAGTCCTTGGCGCACACTATAACAAGGACTTTTCTTTTTGTGTTTATTATGCTATATTAAAAATATGAATTGTCCTAATAACACACCGATTATCGGTAATCTCCAAACTATTGGGATAAACCGGGGAACTTCTATTAACTTAAAAGCACAAAGACTAGACATGAATAATCAACCCATATTAGTTGAGTCTGAGGAGATTTATTTTATAGTCAAAAAACGCTGGACAGATAAGACAGCGTTAATTACAAAAGATTTATCAGACATGACTTTTGACGAGGAAGGTTATTACCACTTTACAATAACTCCTACAGATACAGAAAATTTGGAGTATGGTCAATATGTATGGGATTTTACCGCTGTTGATGCAAATGAAACCTACAGAGCCAAGCCTGCACATGGTTATTTGACTATTGGCAACTCGGCTGGTTGGATAATAAACGAAACGGAGTAAGAATGGCAGACGACGGTCAATATGACTCACAAATCAACTTAGAACAAGAAGAATACGAGCAAGAAACTACTATTGAGCAAGAAGATTCAGAGCTAGAAATTACAATGCAGCCAGAGGCTGCTACAGTTTATGGCGGTAGTGTAGTAAATTCTATTAACGGGCAAGTTGGTGATGTTATATTAACAACATCTGACTTAGAAAATACTTCAGATTATCAGACAGGAGCGCAAGTACAAAGCGCAATAGCGGGGAAACAAGACAAATTAACAGCAGGCACAAATATCCAGATAAATAATGATGTAATTTCCGCAACAGATACAACTTATTCCGCAGGCTCAGGACTTGATTTGAGCGGCACAACATTTAGTGTTGATACAGATACTATCGCTACAGTGCAAGATGTAACTAATGAGGCGACAACAAGAGAAAATGCGGACATTAATTTACAAGGGCAAATAGACGCACTCACAGTAAGCTCAGACGTGATAGATGTTTTGGGCACTTACCAAGAATTGCAGAATTATGATACAGCTCATGTGAAAGAGAATGATATTATAAAAGTCTTGCAAGATAGTACGCACAATAACGCTATGTCTTATTACAGATGGGTGGTTGCAGACCATGTAGGGGCATGGGTGTATGTTGGTAGCGAAGGTCCATATTATACGAAGAGCGAGGCTGACGCGCTTTTGAATGATAAACAAAATACTGAAGATAATTCTTTGGATACAACAAGCAAGACTGTAGTAGGTGCTATTAACGAAGTGAATAGCATAGCAAAAGGTTCAAACCAGGCGCTGAGTTTTACGAACTATTCTGCAATGATTACGCAGTTCAACAGTTTGGCTGGTGATGAGTACAACGTAGGTCAGAACATAATGGTGGTAACACTAGAGGTGCCAGATTTATGGATTAGCGGCATAGAATCCACTAGCTCAACCTATACCTATACTACAGACGAAGCATTTACTGCAGCCCTGGCAACAAACGGCTATGTTCAGGTAGGTTATTACAAATTGAGTGCCTTGGAAACACAAAAGGTAGATTTAACTAACTATGTGACAAATACGGATTATGCTACAAACGCTACTGGTGGAGTTATTAAGACAAACATCAATTATGGAACAAGTGTAGATAGTAACGGTAGCTTAAGAGGTACAACTAAAACATATGCAGAGTATGATTCTATGCATAATTTAGGGTTGATAAGTAAAGTAACACTTGAAAATGTAATTGAAGGTAGAGGAATAGTAAATAGTACAGACTATGCAAGTCTTAATACTGGTGGCGTAGTTAAAGTTAATCCAACATACGGTATAAATACAGCTTCTACTGGCACGCTGATTGGGGTTACTAAAGATTACTCTACTTATGATTCGGGTTCTGACTTAACCTTGATTGACAAAGGTACCCTAGAGAATGTCATTACTGGCAAAGGACTAGTAAGCAATACAGATTATGGTTCATTCGCTACAGCAGGAGTTGTAAAAGCTTCAAGTACTTATGGAACACAATTTGCAAGTACTGGAGCTATGTATGCACAAACAAAAACTTATGAACAATATACGGACTCTACATCTCCTGGGTTATTTATAGGTAAAGGAACATTAGAAAATGTAATTGAAGGCAAAGGTTTAGTAAGCAATACTGATTATGCTGATAATGATACAGGGGGAGTAATAAAGGTAGGGTCTAGTTATGGTACTGATATGGCTTCATCTGGGAATTTAACAGCAGCAGTTAAAAATTATGATGCTTACTCTAGTGCTGGAAATTATATGTTCGTAAGTAAAGGCACACTTGAAAATGTCATAACAGGAAAAAATTTAGCAACAAAAAGTGATATGCCAAAATACTATTTTGGTACCTGTGAAACTGCGGCAGCGACAAGAGCAAAAATAGTAGAGTGCGAGGGCTTTACATTGGAAGATGGAGCAACAATATCTGTATATTTTATAAACGCACAAACTTATAATGGTTATCCTCAGTTAAATGTTAATGGCACTGGGAATATAGCTGTTGTTTATAAAGGTGGCTCAGCAGGCATAAGATATATGTGGAGTGCTGGGGAAATCATAGATTTTACATACCACAATGAATATTGGATATGCCATGGTAGAGCATTAGCAACAACAACTTATTATGGGGTTACAAGATTATCTAATTCTGCAATAAGTACAAGCACTGCATACTCATTAACACCTGCTGTAGTAAATGCTGTAGCAGAAAATATGATTACAGGTTATCCTGCTTACTCTGCAGCAGCAACCTATGCTGTAGGTGATAGGGTTAGGTATAGCTCATACGCGTATGAGTGCAATACCGCAATAACAACACCGGAAGCTTGGACTGCGGAACATTGGACTGCGCTAGACCCATTGCAAACGCAAATAGACGCTTTAGCAGCAAGGATAACAGCGCTAGAGAACCGGTAATAGTTAATAATACAAAAGCCTGTGGAAAACTCCGCAGGTTTTTTGTTAAAAAACGTATTGTTTTTATAATATTTATGTTATAATAGAGGTATGTTAAACGAAAGCGAAAGGAGAAAAACCATGAAGATAGTGGTAAAAGACACTACTACAAATAATGGTGCTGTTTTTGTCCGTGGCGTTTATGGACCAAACACCATTAACTATCTGCTCGGGCAGATAAATAAACAAATACAAGAAACCAATAAATCATTGAGGAGCTTGTATGAGCAAAATTAAAAGATATGCTGAAGAATATTATGGCGAAGAAAATATAGACTTAACAAGGGGAGACGAGCTATGAGTTGGGGATTTTGTGAGGAATATGGCGAACCATATGACTATGAAGATACACCACGATATTGGGCGCAAAGAGATTTAGAAGAAAGAATAATTGAAGAAGAAATAGAAGAAAGGGCAAGAAATGAAGCTAGAATTTAGAAAATTAAGAGCAGACGAGATTGATTGTCGTATTGGGCAAATTAAGGAAAATGGGCTTAGCCTGTTATTATACAAGGACGCTAGGTGCGATATGAATGTATTAGATGAAACAGTAGGTGCTATGAATTGGAAGCGAGAACATACACGAGATAATAGAAATTGCATTGTGAGTATATGGGACGAAGATAAGAAACAATGGATAAGTAAAGAGGACACAGGTACAGAAAGCAACACAGAAGCAGAAAAAGGGCTAGCAAGTGACAGTTTCAAGCGTGCCTGTTTTAACTGGGGTATAGGGCGGGAGCTTTATACAGCACCATTTATTTGGATAAAAGCAGGAGATGCGAATATAACAAGCTATGGCGGTAAGTTCAGATGCAATGACGGCTTTAGCGTAGCTAAATTAACGTATAAAAAGAATGGTGATATTGACGGCTTGGCTATTAGGAACAATAAGACAGGCAGCGTAGTATTTGCTAAAATGCCAAAGGAGAAGAATGAGTAGTCTGGTAATTGCCCTAATGATAGTAGAAAGGATAGTATTTGCAATTATAGGACTTTTGGCTGCTATTTATGGTCAAGTCTGGTGGAGCGTATTTATGGGAGTGATACTTATAGTTTTGCTCGTAAGCACAGATATAAAGGTGAGAGGGGGTGGAGAATGAGTACTTTTAGAGAAAGATTCGCTAATTTAACCGTAGAACAAGCAAAATCATTAAATGAAGCCGCAAAATGGTATTGCGAACATGAAATAACAATACAAACGAAAGGAGATGAATAAAATGGCAAGACCAAAAGCAAACACATTAGCAGGTGCGATAGCAACAGAACGTTGGCGCGCAACAATGGAAAAGAAATACGGTAATATTACCGATAAAATGAAAGAGATTGGCAGAATTGGTGGGCAAAATGGCAAAGGTCCAGATTATAAGGGCGGATTTGCCGGGAATAGGGAACGAGCAAGGCTCGCAGGCGCAAAAGGTGGCAAAATATCACGCAGAAAAGGCAAATACACACATATAATGGACGAAAATAAGGAAGCTATTAAAATTGCAATAGAGAATGGCATGGTGTTGCAAACATTCGCAGATGATTTAGGTGTGCCATATAAATCTTTATTGTGGTATATAAAGACTCGTTTCGGGGAGAAAAAAGATGTTTAGGAAAAAGCACGAAATAGAAGACCCAGTAGAGCAAAGATTCGATGCCATGATGGAGCTTATAAAAGATTTGCCCAAAGCAGATTATAACAGGCTTAAAGGCGCTATGGATTTAGGATACAGTGCTTATCAGAAAGTTCGCAACGTAAAAACCGCTGATGAAAAAGAAGTAGAAGATATATTAAGTGCAGAGAAAATACTCGGAAAGGACAAAAATGATAACTAAGCAAGAGTTAATGTTACGAATAATTGACCTTGAAATGCAAGCGTTAGAATTTGATGAGCGTATCAACAAGCTAGAAAAGAAAGGCAAAAAATGATAGTTATTAAAAGCCCACGATACAGGGATAGAACAGTATTACTCGCTAGATACCGTTTACCCTGTGGACAAGATGTAAAAGTAAAAATAACCGAGGGAGCATACAAGGGTATTTATAACGTAACGAATGATGTTATATGCAAAAGTCCTATTGAGGGTATGGAAACAAAGCAAGGTAAAATAATAGCAATGAGAGCAGTGCCGCTAGATGCTATGGAAAGGGTAGAATAATGAAACTCAAGAATAAGAAAACTGGGAAGATAGTAGAGTGGTTTAACAACACAGATGGGATATTGCCGAATACTCTCGCTGAGCTTAACGAGGAGTGGGAGGATTACGAAGAACCGAAAGAGTATTGGTATATTTCTGCTTATGGGAACTTAGCTAAAACAGATGTGATGACTGATTTACATAGAGGTGCTGAAGGAATCGGGAATCTCTTTGAAACCAAAGAAAAAGCCGAGAAAGCAGTGAAAAAGCTCAAGGCATTTAAGAGGCTGAGAGATAACGGTATGATAAAGTATTCTTTCCATAAAGAAAAAACAGGCATAGATTTAGATTTTTATACTCTCACCATCCTTGCACCGAGGGATAAAGACTCTTTAGACCTGCTTTTCGGAGGTGAAGAATGAAAATATCAGATATCAAGCCAGGGGGGTGGGTTCGATTTGGCGATAATTACAATAAGCCAGAATTAGCTAGAGTCGAGAGTTTCTCTTATGATAGAAGCTATACTAATGGGTATAGATTTGTTTTCCAAGGGAAGGATTATGGACTTCTTTTTGAACGGAAGGACTTCAAGTATTCAGACCACGTCAGCGACCTTATTAAAAAGAACGAGGTTATCTGTGAAATTGATGGTCGGTATATGATAGGTAAGGAACTTTCTAGAGAAGACTTCATAAAACGTTGGGAGGACGACGATGAGTAAGATAAAGTTCAGCCATTCAGGATATGACTACGATGACCTCATATTCGAAATTAAGGACGAGCACTTGTTTGAAACTCTTTATCATTATGTAGCTTTCCTAGCTGAAAGTGGAGAAAGCATCAAGTATAAAGAAAAGGAGGTGGAGAATGAAACTCAAGAATAAGAAAATAATGATGGATGACCTATGGGAAAATTATGGTTTTATGCTTCATAAAGATGGCGACGACAGCAACAAATTTATAACAGTTAAAGTCAAAGATTTCTTTGATACTGTGGATTTTACGGAGGATAAAGAATGAGATTCATCGCTTATCTACTCAGATGGCAATTATCAAGCCCAATTCTAGCATTATGTATGTGGTTAATGGGTGGTTGGAACATTGTTCTGGCCACCATAATAGCCAATCTAATTGGCGGTTGCATATTTTACTTCGTGGATAAGCGGATATTCAGAGGCAAACATGAAAACTAAACAACAATTACAGAGGTGGTTTGACAATCTATCTTTAGATGACCGCCTAGCGTTGCAAATATTCGTGATAAAATTATATGGAAGGGAGATAAATGAAAAATGAGTGATAACACCACAAAGCAGGAGTTAGTCAAGAAAGAGAAAACATTGCGTGGTGGAGTGCCAATAAACAAAGCTACTCAATTTGGACAACCTAACGGAAATCCAAGACACAATGGTGCGTGGAAAAAAGAGGACACACTACGCTATAAGTGGGAACGCATTTTGGAGATGGAAGACGAGGAATTGCACGAAGTCCTTAAAGACCCAAAGTGCGGAAGGGTAGAGAAAATGACAGCAGAGGTGTTGCTTGATAATAAAATGAAATCAACCGAGAAAATAGCAGTATTGGACAAATTGGCTACGCAGATTTATGGGCAACCTAAGCAAAAGATTGAATCTGTAATAACAGCACCAAAGCCACTTGTAGATTTAACAGAACGCAAGAAAAATGGGGAATAAAATGATTGATTTTGAGAAGAAATATCGCTATTCCAAAGAAGATGTAGATACTGCTCACGAATTAGTATTTTTAAGATTAAAAAAATTGCGTAAAATAGTAGAGGAGTTTAACGAAACTGTAGAACAAGCACTGTGGGTAGAACGGCATAGAAGTGAAATACGCAAATTAGAAATGTCAGATGGTTCATTCTTATATGGAGAAGAAGCAGAGAATGCTTGGAATGCGTTTAATGATAATGACTGGACTTATCTAAATGGAATAGTAATGTGTGCAAAAGAATTAGGCAAAGAACTAGAAGAAATGTGATATAATCAAAAAACGCACCTTGAAAATATAACCCATAAATGAAAAACCGCTAATACCTTCCAGCGGTTTTTTGTGCTATAATGGAGACACAGCTGAGAGGCTTGCAGTGGCGGGACGAATGTCTTAAATATCGACCATCTGTTAAATAGCCTCGGCCACCGCCACCACTGGACTTTTATGTCGGGTTAAGTGCGGTGGTTATTTATGCGTAGGGGAGTGCATTTTGGTACTCCCTTTTTCTATGCTACAATCAAGTCATGGAGCAATACGCCAACATATACTATTTTAGGGTGATAAGCCGTATTGGTGGCACAGAGCAATTCTTGTATGAAATGGCGAAGAAATATCACAGATATGATTTAACCATTTTATATGATGAATGTGACTTAGACCAGCTTTTAAGATTGAGCAAATTGGTACGTTGCATAAGACGTAAGCCAGGTGTAATTTATCACGCAGAGAAAGCGTTTTATAACTTTAATATTGAAGCCATAAATCAGATAGAAGCCAAAGAGCATATATTTGTGTGCCATGCCGTGTATCAAGAGTTACAATTTGAACCGCCTATAGACCACCCGAAGATTACAAGATTGTTAGGAGTGAGTAAATATGCCGAGGAGCGCATAAAATTACAAGAACAAGTGCAAAATGTGAATAAGCCTGTAATACAATGTTATAACCCTCTTACGCTAGAAAAACCTGACAAGGTATTGCGTATTATTTCTGCTTGCAGGCTTGAGGATAAAACAAAAGGCGGAGTTAGAACAACAAAGTTAATTGAAGCTCTAGACAGGTATTGTGAAAAAACAGGCAAACATTATTTATGGACAATATTTACTAATAGCGTAAAAACAACGATAACATCTCCGAATGTGGCGATTATGAAACCAAGGGTTGATGTAAGACCGTATATTGCAGATAGCGATTGGCTAGTGCAAGTGAGTAATGATATGGAAACCTATTGCTATTCTTTGAATGAAGCTTTGGGCTATGGGGTGCGAGTGGTAAGAACTCCGCTAAGCGTTGCGAAAGAATTAAAGATACCAAAGCAGGCAGAATTAGTATTAGATTGGGATTGTGCAAACGTAGATGAAATAGCAGAAAAGATGTTTGAACCCGCCCAAGATTTCACCTATAAGCCGCCTAGAGACGGCTGGGGCAAGATTTTAGTTAAAAAGCCTAGTACATATACTTATACAAAGAAAAACGTGCTTATAAAGCCAATACGCCCGTATTATGACATAGAACTAAGACGTAATGTAACCGCATGGGACAAGCCATGGGAAGTGAGTATAGAACGAGCCAAAGAATTATACAAAAAAGGTTTAATCCGTATGCTATAATAAAAAAGTCTTAAGGGGGGTGGGGACTCTTGGATAGTGGCGTGCCACACTATAAACGGCTGTTGCAACGTAGGGCTACCTTAGCGGGTAGCCTTTTATGGTATAATGAAAACGAAAGGAATATTTATGCCAGTACATGCAGTAAGGAGTGCCGGTGGCAAGATTATAGGGTGGCAATTCGGCACAACAGGTAAAATATACAAAACTAAACAAGAAGCTGAGGAGCAAGAACGCGCTATACGAGCGAGCGGATGGAGCGGAGATGGCGATAGCAATAACGACAGGTACTAAAAAAATAAAGGACGCAATACTTGAGCCGACTTTCTATAAAGTTATACAGGGTGGTGCGAGCGCTTCTAAAACATTTTCTATAATGATTTTGTTGATAGGTTATGCAGAGAGTTACCCCAACTCCTTAATAACCGTAGCTGGCATGACTTATAACCACTTAGCCACCGGTACTATGCGTGATTTTAAGAAAATAATGCAGGAGACCAACCGCTGGGAGGATTCTAACTTCAACAAGTCTAGCAAAATATATAATTTTAACAACGGCTCGCAGATAGAATTTTTATCTACCGATAATATGACTTCTCGTGGTCCGAGACGTGATGTGTTATTTGTAAATGAGGCGAATGGTATAAATTACGAAACATTTGACCAATTAGCCACTCGTACTCGCGATTTTGTGATATTGGATTATAACCCTAGCGCCAAGTTCTGGGCGCATGAGGAACTTGTAGAAGGCAAGCAAAAAGACAAAACAACATTTTTGACATTAACTTATTTAGACAACGAGGCATTGAGCAAACAAGAACGTGAAAACATTGAAAATAGAAAGCCTAAAGAGGGCGAAGAACCGAGCAACTGGTGGATAGTCTATGGTCTAGGGCAAATAGGGTCGCTTGAGGGCAATATATACCAAGGTTGGGAGCAAGTAGATACGAACTATTTCCAAAATGGAAAATTAGTGCGTTATGGGCTAGACTTTGGTTTTAGTAATGATGAGTCCGCTATGGTAGCAATATATGACCTAGGAGACAATATAATAGGCATAGAGGAGCTTTTATACAAAAAAGGTATATTAGGGTCACAATACGCAGAAATCTTAATGTCGCACAATATAGACCCCAATGTGTTGATAGTAGCAGATAGTGCTAGACCCGAAATTATCGCTGAAATAAAGGCAAAAGGCTATCGCATAGTGGGAGCGGATAAAAATGCAGGTTCGGTTAAGCGTGGTATAGACAGGGTAAGCCAAAAGCAGGTGAAATACAATGGTGATAACCTAAAGCGGGAGTATTTATCTTATGCCTGGCGCAAAAAACGTAGCGGGGAGATGTTAGACGAGCCACAAGATGGTAATGACCACTTAATGGATGCATTGCGCTATGCAATAGATGATTTAAGTAAAAAACGCATACAATTTTAGGTTGTGGAAAACTTTGCAAAAATCTTTAAAAAAGTGTTTACTTTTTGTTTATGGTAGTGTATAATTAGAGTATAACAAACGAAAGGAAAAAATGGATAAACCACAATATGTGAGAACTCAAAAAGGACATAGCCTAGTACTTCATCTCTTGTTGATGGGTGTAGGTATAGGGCTAATCACTGTGCCATATTACACATTTAGCAAAAATCATTATTGGCATTTCTAAAATAAAAAGGAGCAAAAATGAAAACAAAAATAAAAACAATTTTAACAATAATCATGCTAATAGTATTGGCTTTGTTGTATAACTACCACAAAGACCAAAGCCGTATAGAATATGCCCAAAACAATAACTGTTCTTGGGCTATTTCTGGTTCTCATGATGTGTGTCGTTAATTGCGATATAGCTTAAAATATGCTACTATAAAATTAACTAAACAGGAGCAAAGAGCTATGTTGCACTTCAATGGGCTTGAGCCAATAGATTTTAAGGGACATCTATGCGAGCCTAAAATAGACGCAGAGAAGAAATTGCGTCTTACTAATATTAAATTTGATACGGCAGAAAACGTTCGGGAGGCAGACGATATATTAGCCTCTTGTTTTGAAGAAGATTTTGCCAAGTCATTTATTAGAGATAAATTAAGCGTTGATGATAAAATCGTGCTTAGAACCTATCTCACAAATGGAGAAACTGGACTTAACCGGTTGTCTAAAGCTACTGACGGAGCGATAGAACAGTATATTACTCGTGCTATGGGGGAAATAAATGGCTAAAAAGATAATTTGTGTCTATCAAGATTGCCCGTTATGTGGAGATAGAGGCAAAAAGCTAAAAAAGTTGATAATAGACAAAAAGCTAAATGTACGAAAAGTAAGTTTTGCATCTCCAGAGGGCAAAGATTTAATCCACGAGGCAGTATTTAATCAAGGCATTGGGACTATGCCATTTTTCACCGATGGAGAAAAGTTCTCCACAGACATTGAGGAGTTGATTGTAAAGCCGAAGAAAAAGAAAGGGGACAAAAAATGAGTTTGTGGAGCAGATTACAAGACGTTACCCGAAGAAGAAAATCACGCAATTTTGCGCAAGAATTATCAAACCAGTTCTTTCTTAGCCCATTATGTTCTGATTATGAGAACTTATTCGCACAAGTAAGACCGCTGATTGATGAAATGAAATGTATAATGCCTTATGGTGTTACTGATAGAGGTACTAAATTGCCAGAGGCTAGGACACCAGAACTTGCGTGGTTAAAAAATCCTAATGATGATATGGGTTGGAGCGAATTTGCCGATTTGATGTTCGCCACATGGCTCACTGAAGACGAATTGGATATCCACTTATGGCGAGATAAACGTGGGCATGTTATTGGCTATACAATAATACCGCCAGAATGTAGGATTTACCTAGGATATGGTCGTTGGGAATGGCAAGTCATGACAACCGACGGAGAAGAAATCTTAGACGAAGAACAAGTAATGCGTTTAAGATACTCACGCAGCCCACGAGATATACAACGCGGTGTATCGCCTGCCTCAGCCGTTAAGGTATGGGCGCAAATAGATGATTTAATCGCTCAGTACCAAAGAGCTTATTTTGAGAATGGTGCTATTCCTGCCACTATTACATTTATCACAGCGAGTACAGAGGCTAAGTATTTGGCTACTCGTAAAGAATTGGAAAGTAAGCTCAAAGGCGCAAGAAACCGCAACAAGACTGTATATGCGTGGCGACAATTTGACAACGATACTGGACAGAGCGTTGACCAAGTAGAAGTAAAAACAATACAGGGCAACAACAGTACGTTAGCAATTAAAGAAATCGTAGATATTGTGAATGATAGGCTAAATAAAGCTATTGGTGTTTCTAACTTTATATTAGGAGATGATTCTAGCGCCAAATACGACAATGCAGAACTATCAGACCACCAATTCACCAAAAGACGTGTTTATCCTGCTTTGGTAAGCTTTTGGAACCAGTTCCAACATGAATTAGACCGTTTAACAGGCGGGCTTGGTTATGGAATTAGCTTTGATATTGAAATACCAGAATTAACCGAAAGAGAGAAGGCAAAAGCCGAAATAGCAAGGATTAGGGGAGAGGCTCTTGTCAATTTAATTAGCGCAGGCGCATCTGCCGAAGCAGCTGTACAAGCATTAGATTTGCCAGACACATGGTTAGCAGCAGCGCAGGGGGTTTATAACAAGGGTTTGACCGGTCAATTACTCGCACCGGTGGCGATAGATTATGACGCACCAAAGCCGGTCAAATCAACTAACGATAGCAAGGAGGACGAGAGTCAGCCTACAGACCCTTTAGAGAGTCTTGAAACCGTAGATGTAATACATGGGCATAATTGTGCTTGTCATCACTCACTAGACGCTTTGCCTGAGATGACAGAAGACGAAAAAGCGGTATATAACTTGTTAATTGAGCTTGGAGAAGCCTTAATAGACCAAGGTGAAAAAAGTGTAGATTTAGACGAAGTTATTGCAAAAATGACCGAAATATTGGAAGAAGATGCGAAAAATGGCGCAATAGATGGAGCTAAAGCACTACAAATGCTCGCAGACAAGGATATTGCGGGGGAAATATTAAAAACTATTAGTGATGGCGAGATATATATTAGCCAAGCATTAAGCGATAGGTTAGCAACACGAGCAGATAGTTTAGTAAAAGGCTATGCTGATGTAGTACAGGACAAAATAAATGAAGTATTGGTCGGTGGCGAAGCTTTAAGCGCCAGTGAAATAGCTAGTAGGCTTAGTGACGTAATGCCAAGGAGCAGAGCAGAGTTAATTGCTAGAAATGAAACGGTCTATGCGATAAAATCTGGGCGTTTGGAACAAGATGAAAAAATAGCCGAGAAATATGGGTTACAAGTAAAGCTTGTATGGCGCACATCACATGATAGCAAGGTTTGCCCAGTATGTGCGGCTATGGACGGGCAGACAATTGATTTAGGCAAAGCGTTCTCAGATGTAGTAAAAACCGAAGATGGCGAAATAGTCGCCTGGGAGCATAACAGTTGGAACGACAACGGGAAAATACCTGATGCCCATGTAAATTGTGTATTAGGAGATACTAAAGTATTAGCTGATGGAGCTAAAGTTGCTACAAAGATGAATTACTCAGGCGAGGTCATTAAACTTAGTACTAAGAATGGCAGAACTATCACCACTACCCCTAATCACATATTGCTCACTACGAGAGGATGGGTTTTGGCTAAGAACATCACGAAGTCTGACCAAGTAATCGCATATAGTGATAGGGTCAAACCGTTTATGGGAAACAACACAATAGACGGGGACATACCCACTATCTCTGAGCAATTTATCACGGCTTCTGAATCTGATGGCGTGGTCTCCAGTAAAATGCCAGCCACCACCAAAGATTTCAAAGGCGATGGTATCAAAGATGAGGAAATCGATGTTATATTTGTCGATGGCTTTCTGAGCAATAAAGGGGAACCCTCGTTTGACAAGTTCAACACAAAGTTGCCGTTCATAAGTGGAAGTATTCAAGATGACTCCCTCTCTGGAATTAGCACGCTTGACCAACTCCTCATGGGAACACTTGCGGCCTCTCACGGCATTGTGGGCAGCGACTGTGAGGCTTTGGCGTTGCTTGGGAGTGAGGGAAGCCATACGGACATACATAGACTCACTTCTACCACGGCATACAACACCAGACTGCTGGAGGCGAAGTCTAATTGCTCTACGACTACACCCGAAGCGTTCAGCAAGAGCTTTCTCGCTAATGCCGGACTGATAGAGCTTGACAATGTTGTTAGTGTCGAGATTGAGACGGTTCATAATACTCCTGTGTATGATTTAGAAACTACATCTACATTATATACCGCCAATGGCATAGTATCAAGTAATTGCAGATGTTATTTTGACGAGGAGCTAGTATAATGGGAGCGATTAAAATAAGATGTCCAAAATGCGGCTGGATTCTGGGTGATACAGATAAGAGCGTTGATTGTGTTATAAATTGCCCTAAATGCAACGCTGTAAAAGTAAAAATGAAAGTGGCAACTTTTGCCGAATATAACGATTTAATAAGAAAGGATAACAAATGAGTACAAATCCAAATAACGCAGTAGGTACTAACGCAGCGTATGGCGGTAG
>RHMF01000147.1_pt1 | contig 28774 bp, 14 predicted proteins | sample 5365151 | NCBI WGS metagenome assembly RHMF01 (sample SAMN10266501, study PRJNA497801) | feces metagenome | isolation source: feces | host: Bos taurus | place: China: Prairie of Fairy Mountain | collected 2017-08-14 | reverse complement strand
GATTAATTTTTAATTTATAAGTTTGAGAGCCTGTTTCATCAGACCAAGAACTATAAATACAACTATATTTTATATAAACATTAGAAGTATTAGTGTCAGTTCCTAAAGCCGTCCTACATTTATCAGCAGGAATTGTAAATGTTAATGAATTTCCTGAAGTTGTTCCTGTATAAAGTACTGTACCTCCATCTACTTTTAATACTTTTATAGTACAACTTCTATTATGATCATTATTTAAAGTGACAGTTTGTGAATTCCCTGCCGTTAAATTTGCAACAGCAATACTTTTAATAGTTGGCTTATTTCATGTATGAGGTTGTGTTGTTGGAGCACTATAACTAGAATAAATATTGCCAGCATTTTTTACTCGAGCCCTAACATAATATTGAGTATTTAAAGATAATCCTGTTCAAGTCCCACTAGTTCCATTTATATCACTTTTTGCTTTTGTTGTATAACCAGAATCTGTATATATTTGTAATACATTTTCAGTAATAGACGCATTACCACTATTAGTAACAGTTAAGGAAGCAGAAATAGAATTTTCTGAAATACTAGTAATTGAACATGAGCAACTAGGAGTAGTTATATTATTATCTAATGTTCAAGTCTGATTTGCAGAAACATAATAGCTCGATCCAGACCCATAAATATGACCAGAAACAACAACTTTAACAGGGTAGCTTCCTCATTGTTGAAACGTTCCAGATCCCAATATTTGATCTTTGTACATAGTTCCACTTTGAACTTGCCAAGGATGGTCATTAACGTTTCCACCAACATCATAGCTTTGAACTTGTGTCTTACTACCAGAAGATCTTCTTAAATAAGCTGTCCATTCTATATTTGCTAAATTTGCATTGTTACCTGTCCCTCAGCCAGTGACTCGCCAATAGGTTTCAATATACCAATAGGTAGTTCCAGTATAAATTGTATTTGTATTAACTCTTCCTGATGTTGCCATATTTTCCTCCTTTTATTTCCATTTTAATTTCCTCCCCTAACAAAAGCAAGTCCTTGATGACCATTAAAGCTTGCAGGCTGAGCAATTATTTTTGAATCAAAATTTAATTCAGAAGTAACTTTTGCTTTTGTCATTTTAAAAGTATCCAAATTAATAATATCATTGTCATTTTCATCTTTTTCATTTGTATCACTTCCTCATACAAAAGTTTGATTTTCTTCATCTGTTCCTAAACTTAATGTAAAACCTTTCGTATCTGATAAAGTTATAAAACCTACTGTTATTGCATTGTTTGTATCTACTAAACGAACTTTTAATCCATATTTGTCTGCTCTGACAACATCTAATTGCGCTCCTCCGTTTGTTTTAAAAACTTTTAAAGAACCTTCTGTATTTTCTATTTCTCCTAATTTTAATTCCCCATTTTGAATTTTTGAAGCAGTAATATTTTCTACCATTAAAGCCTGTAAATTCATAGTGCCACCAAGATCTCATACAGAATTATATTCTACATTTTTAAATTTTGTAGTTGCTTCATCTCATTCTGTTGGAACATAATCAGGATCTCCTTCCTTTTCTCCAGAATATTTAAAAAACTGAATCCCACCGAGTCCCATAGCGATTCCTGATCTAACTTTTGTCATATCCTCATTATCAACTAAATAAATATAGTTTCTAAATTGTTTAACAAATCCATCTTCAGACAATTCTGAGATACTTTGTCCCATTTGCTGTAAACTATCTTGTAATTTTTTTGTTAAGGTATCACATAAAGGAGTTGAATAAGTTGATAATCCTGTATCCCAATCTGTTCTAGTTCTTGTCCAAACATATTCATTTACATTTTCCGGTTTAGTTTCATCCCAACCCTCAACAGGAGCGTTTGTAGGATCATTTGATTGTGCATATTCTGTTGTATAACCTATCTTATTTTTTATACTGTATGGTTCTGATCAAATAGCCTTTCCATCTCCAAAAATAGATTTATCTCTTTGTCATACATAAGATTTCCCATCTCCCATTGCTGTCATAGGATAGGTTAAAGATCATTGATCCTCTTTAACTGCTGTTGGCCTTAAGCTATCTTCAGTAACAAAATAATAATGCTCTATATTTGTAATAACTTGATTTAAAATTGTTTGATTAGAATCAGCAATATCATTATCAACATCTTCAGGGGCAGGAGTTCAATCTGTGTAGACATTTCCAATTTCCGCTTTTAAATTAGAAAATGTTAATGTAACTCCACTATCTATATAATTAACTCTTACTCCAATTACATTTGTTGTTCAAGCTCTATTATTTAAAACAATTTCTTTATGATAAGTTCCTGCCTGAGTTTCTGTAACTTCAACTCTACTGTTAGGACTTGCATATTGACCGACTCCAATATAAGGAGTCCCGCCTGTTCCAGTTAAATTACCAGACAGAGTCATGTCAAAACTTACTATAAATCTATCTGTTGGTAATTCATTAATAGTTTCTATTGGAATACTTAATGTATATAAAGAATAAATATCTCCACTTATATTTGTATTAGTATGAACATTTTCAGTTCCAGTACCTAAAGCATAATTTCTTCCACCAACTTCTATATCTATTACATCATATAATTTTACAATAGTCATAGTATCAAATATATTAGAATCTGAACTTATACATTTAAAAGTAACAGAAGAATTTGTATCAAATAAACTACTATCTTTACTAATTGTTAATATAGATCCATTTAAAGTTAAACCGTTTTGTCCACTAACAACATTTACAGGTGTATTTGTCCCAATAATATATTGTCATTTAGAAAAAGTTACAGTTTGAAATCTAGGAGTTAAAACTATATTACTTGGAGTAAAAGTACTTCCTCCATCTGTAGATTTAAACACTTGTGAACTAGCAGTAATATCTACTAAACTAGCAGCCTCTCCGCTACTTCCAGTTGTTGTACTAGAATAACTAAAATAAATTGTTCTATCTGAAGATTCACCTGTTATTCTATAAACAATAGCAAGTTGTTCTGTTTGAGTTTGAGGTCATGCGGTAGTTGCACTAAATGTAATAGTAGGACTTGTTACTGCACTAGTTGAACTTACTTTAAAATTCATTCCTGTTTTCCCAGTTGCAGTTGAACTTGTTGAAGCTGTAACGCCATTTACAGATTTAATCTGAACTGTTTTTGAGGTTGTACCTTGATAAGCAATTAATTGTGTAGTTACTTCCTTTGCGGTACCCGCCGCAAAAGTTTGAGCTTCATTTGTTAAATAAGATATATAAGGACTAGTTCCATCTGTACCATCTCTTCCATAAGTTCCAATAATACGTTTATTTGTTGTACTTGTAGAAGTTGGATTTTCATACGTAATTAATTCATAATTCCATAAATATTTATTTGAAGCAGTAGGATAAACTACTGTTGTACTAAAATCACTATCCTGAGGTGCTGTTGTTGAATTGTTTATTGCATAATACTCAACAATAGACACGATACCTTTACCTGCCGCACCATCCTCTCCATAAACTCCAATAATAACTGGATCTGAGTATGAATGTGTATTGTCTGTATATAGTATATCTTCATAATTCCATAAATATTTATTTGTTTCTGTCATTGTTTGAATTGCGGAAGTCCATCCTGAAGTACTTCTAGTAACTCCACTTGAAGCGCTTGTTGCCAAATAATAATTTGTAATTGAAGTTATTCCTCTTCCATTATTACCATCTTTAACAATAGGAAGAGTCTGTTGGTCTATTATTGTATGTGTACTAGAACTTGCATTTTCTTTTGCTAATTCTATTTTTACAGATGTCGTTGGCGCATTTGTACTTACATTATAACTATTAGAATTTGAAAGATTTGTCCAACTTCCCGCAGTTCCATTATCTTTTGTAATTCTATAACTACCATCTGTATAAGTTGCTATTGCGGCATCCCCTGTCTGAGACGTTGCATAAAAAGTAATTGACGTTGGTGAATAACTACTTGAAGTTTTTGCTATTGCCGCATGACTAACTACTAAAGAATATGCGGTTGGACTTTCTCCATCTTCTCCCGCCTTAGCTAAACTTCATGAAAATTTCTTTGTAAAAGATTTTCCATCAACAGTAATAGGAATTGTCAAAACTCCATTTTCTGTTGTTAATGTTGTTGCGGCGGTTACTGTAATTGTAGTTCCACTTATAGAAGTTGTTAATCCAGTTACTTGCCCTGTAATAGTTCCAATAGTAGGAGTAATAGATGAAGTTCCTTTATATGCTATTACATCTATTGTTGTACTACTTGCGGTCGCCGCAGTATTTGTCGCAGGGAATGTATGTGATTCATTTGACAATACTACTGTATATGCGGGCGCCCCTGCCGCACCATCTTCACCTTTTAAATCTACTTTTGTAATTGCTTTTGTTAATGTAATATATCCACCTTGGTAGTCCAGACTTGAGAAAGCACATGATATTTGAGAAGTAGAAGGAGTAACAGTACAAGTACAAACACGAACGGTATTTGGCATTGTAACAGTTACTGTCTCTGTATTTCCTGTTCATATTAAATCTGCACTTCCATAAGAAGAACGTCAAGAACTTCCACTCATATATCCCATTTCTAAGTTTATTCTTAATAAATCTCCATTTACTAATCCAGAATAATCTACTGTTCTAGTTATAGGAGAAGATGTATCACTGCTTCCTGAACGATTTAATAATACAACTTCTTCTGTATTTGAGCCTACAGTAATTGTATTTCCATTTACTTTTGTTATTGTATATTGATATCTATTTTCACTAACTACAATTTCTCCAACTTTAGGAGTTTGAGACGTACTAGGGCCAGATAATTGACTTCTTAAATATGTATTAGAACTTGAAGGCGCAGTTGAAGCAATTCATATTGAAAAACCATCTAAACCAGCTTCTCCATCTGTTCCTTCTAGTTTAAACCATGTATAATCACTTGGATCAGTAGAATCTTCCGCAGTTGTATCTACATAAGTTCCCATAAACTCACTAGGAGTTTTTGTCATTTGACTGAAACCAGAAGGATTTATTACATCTGAGTAATAATAGTGAAAATAAGATGATTCTCCATCAGGTCCAGGTTCTCCTTGAATACCTTGAGTACCTTGTAAACCTAAACTAATATTGAATTGTTGAACTTGTGTCCAAGTTACATTATTACTATCTATATAAGTAAATGTAGCTGTAATTAAATTTGTAGTATTTTGTATTGCATTCGCAGAATTTACTGTAACAATAATATTTTTATTAGCCACACTTCAATAATAACTTAAATTTGTAATTGAAGAAGGATTAAAAGTACAAGTTACTCCTGAAACATCTATATTTTTAAATTTTGGATAACATTGTATTGTATATTGTTTAGTTTCAAAAGGTTTATGATTAGTATCACAAGGAATAATTAAATTATTTGTAATAGGATTTATTTGTAAAATAGAAGTTGCATTATCTAAAGATGTAATTTCTTGTTGTACAGTTTTATTTGACCCTGAAGTCATATATAATTGAGTAGCAATTACTTTACCATTTGAATCAATAGAGAAATTACCATTTCCTCAATTCACACTTGGTTCCGATAAGTTAATCTGCATACCGGTTCCCGCTGTTGTATTATAATTACCTGAAGTTAATATTGCTTGATTTGTGCTTGGATCAATTACTATCTGTCCAGACCCAGTTTTTCCAAATCTTGCTGAACCATCACTAGCATCTAGAGCTATAGTTCTTTCTCCAGAGCTATATCCAAACAAACCTGTTTCAACCTCGTTTCCACTTTCTTCTATACTTCCTAAAAATACTCCTGTAAAAGAATTGTCTTGTTCTTTTTTACCTGCTCCAACCTGAGGAGATAAAATTAACCCTTCATCTTCTTTTATTTGAATACTATTTCCATCTCAATCATTCATTAAAGCATTACTATATTTATTTAAATAAAGATGAATAGGAATTTGAATAGAACCTATCTCTGTTGCTACTGAAATTCCATTATTTACACTTAAACCATTAAATTCATCAACAGGTTTATAATATTTTTGATTTGCTTTTAATATTTGTCCATAAGTTTTTCTTGGAATAATATTAACCTCATCTTGTCAGCCATTTATATAAGAGCTTCCATAAACTTCCCATATATAAGTTGTTGATTCACTTATGTCTGTATCTTGATTTAAAGTAACTATTTCAAAAGGTTGATTATTATCATATTGAGGATATCTTCCATCTGTTGAATATATTGCATAGCGGAAACCGCTATTTTTCTTTAATTTTAAAGTATAATTACTATTTTCTACTCTAGATACTATAACTGGCATTGTATCATAATAAGTCATACCATCATAAGTTACAGTACATTTTACTATATTTGCGGGATCCGCATATTCTGTCGCGTCAAATGTTACCGCACCGGTTGCCGCATTTATATTTAAGTTAGAGTCTTCTGTAATTACATTTAAAGATTGATTTTTTGTATATCTATTTTTTAATATGCTCCAAGAAACATCTACTGCTTTAAAATTACCTTCTTCATCTTGTTCAACATTAGAATTTCCTGAAACAACATTTTCAAATATTTTAATACCATCATGCCATAATTGAACTTTGAACCAAAGATTTTGACTTGTTGGAGTATAATTTAAACTGTAATTACTTGTATCTTCATTATAAATGACCATAGGATAATCATTTAATTCCCCTGTTGCAATATTTGGAACAATTTTACAAATAAAATCTGTTCCATTTGTTCCAGATTCACCTTCTTTAATAAAAGATAAATTTGTAACAGCTTTATAAGAAGCTCCTTCATAATCTATGTTTAATTCAATATTATTTTCACTAGCATTTACATTATATTTTGTTGCAATATCGTATCCTAAAGAATAAATATTAGTATAAACATAATATCCATCCTCAACAGTAGGAGTTCCATATTCATTTGGAATAATTATCATTGTATCATCAATAGGAACTTTCCATTTAATTGCAGACCCAGGAATTCCACTTACAGGAATTTCTTGTCCCATATCATCAAATAAAGTGAAAGTTAAAGGCAATAGAGTAATAGGATTATCTAAAGATTTATTGTTTGGAGCAATTCCATTTGTATCATATTTATAAACTTGAACTCCATTATTTATAACTAAATTATAATTTTGAGCTTTTTCTAATGAATTATATAATATAATAGAATTTGTTCCAATATAATCCCCATCATACCAAACTGAACATTTATAAACTGTATAATTTATAATTTCATTTACTGCAACATTTTCATAAGTATTGCTTGTTTCTTCTAAGTTTTTAAAACTTCCATAAAAATCAACAGCTCCTCATGAATAAGTATATTTACTATCAGTTTGTAAAGTTCCATTTATTAAACAAGATAAATTTGTTGTTCCTACATCAAAATAAAATTGAGTTCCATTACTAGAAGCAATAGTAATATCATAAGAAGAACTTAAATTATATATTGTAATTTCTTTTTCTAAAATTGTGTCAGTATTATAAACTGCAACACATTTATATCTATTTTCTTTTGCGGCGTTCTCTCTTTTCATTACCGAGATTGAACTACCTGCGGCATTCCATTCAATTAATAAATGATCTGGGTCTGTTCTATCTATAACATTATACTCATTTAAACATTCCCAACCTGAACCGCCTAACTTATTATATTTTTCTGAATTAATAGTAATTCCAACATTCTCTTTAAACCAATAGAAAGAAAGATTTGAAAAATCATCACTTGCGGCCTTGCCTTTTACGCGGACCTGGGCTTGTATTTCTCTGACCGCGGTCGCCGCACTTTGATTATCAAAATAAATACCTTGTGGAGTAATTAATGATAACCCACAATTAGTTAATTCTTCTTCTGGAATAGCTTCCGCAGAATAAATTTGAATATCTTTTACAAATATATCATCTTCTTTTCCTGTTGCAGTATGAGGAAAATTGTCTGAAAAAATTTGTATTTTATTAATAGATTGAAATTTTAATCCATCTAATTCATAAGCACTAATTTGTTTAGTAAAATTTACTAAATTATATGGATTTCCGTTCATGTTATCAATGTCAATAATAAAATTACGTTCTACAGGCTCTCCTGCCTCATCTGCATATATAGTTTCAAAAGATATCCCATAATTTCCTCTAAATTTTTGTTCTGTTGGAAGGTCTGTTTTAAAGTATGCTCCTAATAATAAAGCTGTACCTTTCTTAATATATAAGTCTGCGGCCTCCGCATTGTAATTTATTAAATTTATATTATTATCATAATCATATAAAACTACTGAATCCCCGCCTGATTTATAAGAGCATAATCCAAATATATCTTCTGATGATGCTATATTATTACCAATTATATCATATCTATTTTCTATTGAGATATTATTAATATAATCTGCGCCTAAACTATCTACTGTTCCGATAATAGTTTTGTTACTTGCCATATCATTTCCTGGGACAAGAACATAAACTGATTTACCAGCAGCATAAGTTACATCTGTTGTAGTAGAATAAGCATAAAAAGCACTATCTTGATATTTAACCTTGTATTTGCCCATTGCAGCATCTTGCACTTTTAAAATAGTACATTGAATAGTTTTATCATAACTAGCATTTTGTACTGCATTGTCTACAAGTTTTTGGATTGTGTCAAGAATTTGTTTCTCATAATTTGTTGCACTCATTCTTTATCTCTCCTTTTTTCTCCTAAAATTTAATTCTATATAATTTTATTTTTTATGTATATTTATTAATCTAAATTAACCAAAATAAAAAAGGAAGACACTATTTAGTATCTTCCTTATTATCTATTGTTTTCCTATATATTGAGATGCTGCATTTGTTAAATTATTTAATGCAGTTTCTATTTCAATAGCGCTTCTTACATTAGGGAAATTAGCTGTAATGTGGACATCTTGCTCTAATATTCCTTTGCCATCTCCATTAGCTATATAACTTCCAGAAGTTGCTCCAGAAAGTCTTTGTAGAGTATTTTCTCCTACTGCCGCAGTTATATTTCTCATAATTGCAACAGTATCAAGTAAGTTTTTAGTATCTTTTGCATTTAATACCAATTCTTTTTGATGTAATACTCCAAGCTTTCCACCATTATTCCATTCTCCTGTGTATCCACCAGTATCATACCCTACGATATCTGTCTTACGAATCCAGCCTAAACCTTCTATATTGTATGGATGAGAACCTTTTAAATTTATATATTTAATAGAACCACTTCTAGCCGATCCTCTTCTTCCTCCTCCATAAGAAGTTTCATACCATATAACCCCAGACTTTACATTTACAAAAGATCCTTTTGATAAAGAAGGTGCCGAATTTTGTGCGGGAGCAGGTGCTGCAGTTGTTTGTGCTGGTTTAGTTTCTGGTAAAGGAGTAGCAACTGTCTCTTTAGCTGCGGTCTTGCCTTTTTCAGCTTCAGCCGCGGCTTTTGCAGCTTCTTCTCTTTGTTTAGCTAAATAGTCATGAGCATCTTTTGCAGCCTGTAATTCATCTTTGTACGCGTCTGCAAGATCATTAACCCCTGCCGCAAGTTCTTGCACAGCAGTTAATTCCGCTTTATAACTATCTACAACATCATTATTACTTACAGTTAAATCTTGGTTTATAGCAATAATTTTGTCTTCGCCATCTAAAACATCTCCAACAGTTGCATTAATATCTTCTTGAATATCTTGAACTGCCACATCATAATCTTCAGCAGCTTGTTTAATATTATTAAAAGCATCTAATGTAGTTGGTTCAAATCCGCCTTTGTCTTTAATTGAGCTAATCATTTGTTGAATTCCATCATCTCACTGAGGAATTAAGTTATTAAGAATTACATCTTGTTCTTCTTGAGTCATATTCATATAAGTATCATATTCTTCTTGTTTTAAATTAGCCAAATCCATAGTAGCAGACTCTCTTAAATCTGTCCTTATTTTTTCATTTTGTTCTACTATCCCTGTAAAAATTGCTTCATACTCATCATATATCATTTTAGCTTTTTGTTCTCTTAGCTCTAAATCATTAATCTTTGCAGCTTCTGCCATTTTTTCTTGATATTCATTCCAAACATCAAGAGCTTCATCTAGATTATTAATATATCTTTCTTTATCGAAATTATATAAAGAGTTGTAAGCTTCTTTTAATTTATTTTCAGCATCATTTACAGCTTCATCATCTGCAACATATTGATATCTATAGTTACCTTGAGTATCTCTTCTTAATCTTAAAGTATTCTTTTGTGCTTGAGCTTCCTCAAGAGCTATTTGAGCAACAGTTAAGTCATATCTTTTTTGAGCTCTCTCAATATCTTTTTCACTTAGCTTATCTGCATCTTTTAATGCATTCAATTGTTCTTCCATTGCCGCATTAAGTTTCTTTTGAGCAGAAACATTGTCTGTATTATTTATAGCATCTTGATATTTATCAGCTAAATCTGCAATTCCTTGAAGTCTATTTATCTCATCTAAGAATTGTTCAGCTCTTTCGCCAACAATCTCAAATTCATCACTTATATATTGTAAACCTTTATTATTAGTTAAATTATCATTTAAATTCTTAAATATTGCATTTATAGTATTTTCTAATTGGTCTTGTAAATTTTCAATAGTGTTTTCAACTAAATCGTTCCAATCTGCTACGGCATCCGCTCATTTCTCTCTGGCCGCATCAAATTGTTCTGAACCTTGTTCAACCGCATCCATTTGTTGTTTCCAATAATCTACTTGTTGTCTTTGGAAATCTAATTGTTTATTATAATTATCTTGTTGAGCTTTATAGAAATTACTCAATTCCGCATAAGCATCTTCGCCAAGAGTAAGTTGAATTAAAGTCATATCATGTTCAATTAAATCTGAAATTGCTTCAAAAGTATCAACTTGATCATCAATTTTATCTTGAACTGCATCCATTTGATCTAGAACATCTTCTTGTAATTCATCTTGAATTTCTACAATTTCTTCTAATGCATCTTTTAAATTATCAAAATATTCTTCTAAATCTTCTAATGATTGCGCTCTTTCTCTTCCATAAACATTATCTAATCCTTTATCAAAAGCTCTTAACTCATCTAAAGTTTCTTGAACATGTTTACCTAAAGCTTGAACTTCGCCTGTATCTAAGTCATTTAAATAAGTTCTTAAATCTTCAATTCTAGCCTTAGCATTTCCTAAAATGTCATCATCATCAATTTGATCGATAACTTTTTTCTTAAACTCATTCCAATCTCTTTCAGCCTCCGCCATATCTAAACGAAGGTCAACTTCCATTTTAAACTTCTCAATATTCTTTTCTGTTATTTTATCTATTGCTTCTTGAATTTGATTTTGTAAATCTGGAATTTCATCTGTAACAAGTTCATCATATCTTTCTAAATTCTCTTTAAATTTATCAAAATTCTCTTTTGCTTGTTCAACAGTTTCTTTATAAGACTCTTGAGCATCTGCGCCAAGAGAATTGTAATGATTTATAATACCATTTACATAATCTTCTTGAGCTTTAAGCGCGGCCGCATAATTTCCAATAGTACCATCTGAATTGAATCTTACTCCAGATCCAGAAAGTTTTCCTTGAAGCTCTTTCATCTCATCTGCGGCAATACCTAATTTTTGTTGAGTAACTGTAATTTGGTTATTTAAAGCTTCAATTTGCTTATTGTAATTTTTTACAAGGTCCCCGCCAAATGCTTTATCTTCAGCATCTTCTAATCTATCCAAAGTCGTTTCTATCTGTTCAAGTTTAACATTAACATCATGATAGCGGTCAATCTCTTCTTTAAGATTATCCATTTTATCGGCTTTTTTAGAGGAACCTCCTCCTCCACCGCCGCCTCCGCCTTTACCTTTCTTGCCGCTAGAGCCGCCGCCCCTGTTCCTTGATGAAAAGTTATTTGCAGATCCTCCCCCTTTATATACTAAAGATTTTATTTGAGGAGTGCCATCTGCATTTAAAGCAGGAATCTGAATCTTTTCTGGAACATCTATGTATCCAGAAATATAAGAATATGTTTCTGTAGCTGGTAATACAACTTCAGTATCTCCATGTTTTCTAATTTCTGTACTATCAGTAGTTACTGTCTTAGTTATAGGTTTAGTACTTGTAACTTCCTTTTCTTCCATTACAAAAGTAGGTTCAAAACCAATAGCTCCAAAGAAAGCATTGGCTTCATCTGCAGTCATATGAGCAGCCTGTACAATTCCATTACAAGCATCAATCATTTCCTGCTCGCCAGCTTCTAAATTTGTAGTATCTAATTGAGTTCCAATTTGTATTGTCTTATCATTAACTCTTTGTTGTAACATTGCTTGCAAATTGTCAACTTGATTAGAAATATTATTAATAGTATTTTGATCAATATCATGCCCTAAAGCAATATTTATAGCAATATCATCAGCAACAGCATCCCTTAATTTATCTATAGCTTCTGCATCACCTTCTGCAGCCTTTTCAATTAATTTTGCATTCTTAGTAAAGAAATCTCCATCTAAATATTTTTCAGCATCTTCAGAAAGATCTAATAAATCTCCCATTGCATCTTGAATTTCTGTAAGAGCATCAAAGTATTCTTCACTTTCTTTGCTAGATTTTCCTAAAACATCTATTCAATCTTCTTGTCCTTTAGCAAGTTTTTCAACCCCATTATTCATTCTCATAACAGATTTTGCAACTACAGTAGATATTTCTGCATTTTCTTTCATTTCATCAGAAAGAATTTCAGAATCTTCTGCTACTTTTAAAAGATACTTAGAATAATCTGCGAGTTCTTCTTTTTCTAGACCAACCCCTTTTAATTGTTCATCTTGTCCTGCTAAAACCTGATCAACAGCTTTAGAAGGGTCTCATTTATAATTTTCATCAGATAATCCTGCTCTAAAATTTTCTGCAAATTGTTGACCATTTTTGAACCCTAATTTTTGAACATCTTCTTCTGTATAACCAAACATATTTAAGATATCTTGGTCTGATTTTTGACTTAGTTTTTTAGCTTCTTCTGGACTTAATGTTCCAAAATTTTGAGAAAAATCAAAAATTTTATCTTTATTCGCCATAGCATTTGCAACTGCTAAAGTAAAATCTGTTCCATATTGTTCTCCAGCCTCAGATCCAGACATAGAAGCTTTTTCTAATAAATCTATTACTTTATTAGATCCTTCTTCAGCTTGTTTTTGTGTATCTTGTTGTACTTTTTCTGATGATCCCTGATTGAAAATTGCTGCACGCATTTTCCCTCTTGCTTCATTAGAAGAAAAATCTAAAATAGTATTATTTGCATCATCAACATATTTTTTCCCTTTTAATGTTGCCTTAGAAATATCTGTCCTCGTCAATTGAGCATAAGCTTTTGCCAAATCCTCATCTGATTTTATTTCTTTTCTTCCAATTAAATTTTCTAAATCTTCATCAGAAAGACCTTTATTTTTTAAATCATCAATTACTTTTTTATTTAAGTTTCCAGAAACACCTATGCCTGATAGTTGTTTTGCAGACTCTCTTACTTCTGGGATAGCTAATGTACCTAACCCAAGTACTCCACCAGTTGCAAAAAGACTTCCTGTAACCATTGGCATAACAAATTTTCCTCAACCCTGCTCTATTTCATTACTTCATGCTTTTTGAGAGCTAGCTACATCTCCTTGGATATTTACTGATTGATTTTGATTTTGTCAATCTTTTTCCATTTGAGCTTGTTCTGCTTGTCGTTGTGGTGCAGATTTCTCTAAAGCAATTAATAATTGAGTATAAATAGCTTCATCAAACTCTCCTTGAGCATTATAAGACATAGAAACTAATCTATCTCCATATTTTTCTGCTAAATAAGATTTATTCATAGTCTCATAATATTGTAAATTTGCATTTGTTACTTTTTCTGTTGCTTCTGCAAGTTTAAAGAATTCTTCTTTATTTTTATCAATTTCTTCACTTAAAAAATTTAATCCTCATGCATTTCCATCTAAAGTTTCTACTCATTCAGCCATTGAAGCAGAACCACTCTTTAATTGAGAATAAAAATCTTCATTTTCTGATTTTAATTTTATTAAACTATTTGTTACTTGATCTACTGTTCCTCCATAAATAGGACTTGAAACAGAAGTCAATCCATCTTTATATGATTCTCAAAAAATTGATCTTTTAGAATCTGTCTCTTGAGACTTTAAATTTAAATTGTTAGCAAGAATTTTCCCACCATACATTCTTGTCTCTGCTTCGGCAGTCTTTTTAAAAGCTTTTGTTTGAATATCATATCATGCATCATCATCAAAAGTTAATACGCCATTTTTATAAGAAGATTTATCATATAAATCATACTCTTCTCTTATTTGTTTTGCTTTTTCATTAGCTTCATTTAAAGCTTCTGCATACTCTTTTGTTCCTTTTTTTAATTGATTTAATTGTTTTACTGCACCGCTATAATCGCTTAAAGTAGTTTTTAATTCTTCTGCTTTCTGTTTTGCTTCATTATAAGCCTCTGTTAATTCTTGTGCTCTTTCACTAGCCTCTGCTGCTGCAGTCGCATCTTGATGATATCAATTATATAAATCTATACAAGAATTTACTAACCCAACTATTGCTATTGTTAAAGCTCCAAAGATAACTAATAATGGTCAATAAGCACCTCATAATGCAGCTCCTGCCGTCCCAGCAGATTTTGCAACATCATAATTTCCTTTAGATATCAAACCTAAACCAATAGCCATTGTAGGTAATTGTTTTGCAATACTTACTATTTGAGGAATAATTATTGGTAAAGTTGTTACCGCTACAGTTAAAATTTGTTTAAATTTTTCTTCTGCAGTTAAACTATCATCATTAATAGTTTTAACAATTCCTGAAATAGTAGTTATAAGAGTAACAACAGTACCTAGAGATTGAACTAAAACAGAAATACCTTGCTGTCTCTGCTTTAATTGTACTTCTTCTTGAATTAATTTTTCTCTTTCTTCTTGAGCTTGCTTTTCTTCATCATATTCACCACTATTATAAAATTTTTTTCTCTCCATAGCAGTATTTATTTTATCTTGGATTTTATATTGCTCATTTAATTTATTATTTAAAGAACTAGCTTTCTCATCCAATATATCTCAAATCTCTTTAGTATTTGTATTTTTCCCTTCTAATGCTAAAGATATTTTTTGAATTTCTTGCTCTGTAAATTGCAAATCTTTTCCTGACTTTTGAATTTCTTTTAAATTATTTAATAAACCTAATTTTTCTTCATCTGTTGCTTTCCCTTCATCTACTGCCAATCATATTGAATCGATTTTTTGTAAATCAGTAAGTTGCTTTTTATATTCTTTTTCTTGCCCTTGAGAAACTTCTAAACGAGCTCTCATTTCCTCATAGGTAACATTTTCATTTTTAAAAATTCCTACTAATAAATCTTTATAATTTTCAGCATTTTTTAACTTTTCTTCACTAAGACCTATTTGTTTTTGTAATGCCATTAATTGATTATATTCTTCTTGAGAAAGTTGATTCTTTATTCCTGCAATTTTTTGATAAATTTCTGCTTCTTTCTCAATACGAACTGAATCAGGATTAACACCAGTTTCTCCTTGCATTGTATACATATCTGCAATTTTTTGTTTTAAAGCAGACATATCTGCATTTTTTTTCATTTTTTCAAGGTTTTCTATTTGACGTGTAATAGCTCCACCAATTTGTTGATTAAAAATGCTTGTAGCAATTGAGCCTAAATAAGTAAACGCACTAGCACCGCCTCCAACGCCCGCAAGTAAATTATTAAAAATTCCTATAAGACCTGATAAAACATCTGCAAAATTATTAACAGTTTTTGTATCAAATAAAATATCATAAGTTCTCTCTGCTGCAGTACTTATTTTTTGTAAATGAGCTTGAGTACTATCCATATAAATATCTTGTTGATGTTGTAAAGTTCCTAATGAATTTTCACTTGTTTTTAATGCTTCATTATACATTCCTCAATTATCAAATAAAGACATTAATCTTGAATATTGTCTAGTACCAGCAACAGTTTGTGCTAAAGCTACTTGTTGTTCTCTTGACATAGAAGATCATTTTCCACCAATTTCTTCAATTACATCTCCCATGTCTCTCAATTTACCATTAGTATCAAGGACATTTATTCCCATATCAGCCATATCAGCAGTATATTTTCCAAGAGAAGTCTCTCCATCTAATCCTGCTTCAATATCACTCATACGAGCATAAATAGTTTTTAATGAAGTTCCTATTGATTCAGGAGCTTCTCTAGTTACAGATACAATAGTAGCTAATTGAGCATTTAATTGATCAACATCTACACCCATAACCTTTGCGGCAGATGCTACTTTTGACATACCTACACTTAATTCTTCAAGATCTGCAGCTGTAGTTGCGGCCGTTGCCGCTAATTTATCTACATATAATTCTGTTTCTGCAGCACTTACTTTATAACCATTCCAAACTGCTGTTAATTGCTCAGAAACTTCTGCTGGAGATTGACCTGTAACGTTAGCTGCTTTCAAAGTTGTTTCTGTTCTTGCGGCCGTCTCCTGATCACTTAAACCTTGTTGATAATAAATCAAAGAAGCTTCTGTATAATCTCTTGTTGATTTTCCTAAATTTTGAGCCGCTTTATTTGCTTGAACAGCAAAACGGTCCATATCCTCCGCAGATTTATTAGTAACAATTCTAATATCATTTAAAGAACTATCTAATTTAACTGAATAATCATATGCTTTTTGAATCGAATTTGTTAAATTATTAAAAATACTAGAAGAAATACCAAATCTAACAGTATTAGCCATGGTTAAAGCCATTTTATCTAATAAAGTACTGGTTTTCTTTAATTCTAAATTAGTATTTAAAATTGAACTTGCTATTTTATTAAAAGCAGTAGGACTAACTTTATCTAAACTACTTTTTAATTGTTCAACAGTTAATTTAGATTGCCTTAATTCATTATTAAATTTTCCTATATCTAATTGACCTAATTTAGAATTTCAAGAAGATTTTAAAATATGCTCAAGCTGTGCAGCATTTTGAGATGCTTCTTTTAATTCTTCATTAGTTTTTCCTAATAAGCCGGCTTGTTTATTTTGTTTTTGTATTGATTGTAAATCAGCTATTAATTCATTTAATTTTTGTTTAGAAATATCTAATTGCTGATTATCCGTTTCAAACTTTATACCAACTCTTAATTCATTCTTTGTTGGAAACATCCTTTTTCCTCCTATTTATCCCATACTTTTTTAAAAAATAAAAAAGTCCTTTTTATCATATATTTATGATAAAAAGGACTAATAGATTATCTTTTTTTACCCATTTAAATTTTTTAAATAGGTCTATCTCCATTTGCTGCTTTAGCAAAATTTAAAACATTTTGAAATTTTTCTTTATCAAAATTATCAACTATTTTTTGCATTTCTTCAGCTCTTGCTGGTAAAGTCTCAATTAAATTATTAATAATTCCAGAAACAGTATTATTATACATTAAACTATCTTTCATAATATCTTGTAAATAATTATATAATTTTTTGTATTCCTCTTCTGCTAAATTTGCAATAACTTGATTAATAATTCCATTACTTTCTAAATAATCATATAATTTCATTGGATCTTCTTTTTGTTTTTCTGTAAAAACAATATTCGTATACATCATAACTATATATAAATTAAAATAAGCATCCAATTTGATTTGATTATAAATATTTCCTTCTTTTGCTTTTTGTAAAGAAATACTAATTAAACTATATTTATCTTCAATAGGTAGATATTGTAAAACTTCAATAACATTATCTCCATATTTAAAAGTTTTAACTTCTGCTTTATTTTTTAATTTTAAACTAGCATAAGTAACTTTGTTCATAATAAAATCTCCTTTTTTCTCTTTTTATATATATATTTTACAACTAAAATTTTTAATTGTCAAATTTCTCTTATCTAAAGAATTTGTAAATCTGATAATGCAACAGAATGTCTTATAGGAATTGCTAATCCAGATATTATTTGATGAATACGAATCTCAGAACTTGATTGTCTTTCATTTCCTAATAAAAATTCAGGAAAACCTTTTATATTATATCTACTTCTAGCAAAAAGTCCTTTTCTTAAAACATCTTTCATATTATAAATTTCAACTGAAGCTCCACTTTTTCCATTTGATAAACCTACTCCTTTTGCATTATATCTAATTAATAATTTCGCAGTACCCTGAGTTTGACCTCCTAAACCAGAAGAAGTATTATACCCAGTTAATAATTTTGCAATAAGAATTTGTCTTATTAATTTATAGGCGGACTCTCTTGCAAAATTACTATTAAATACATATTGACCATTTTCTTTTATAGAACTTAAATTTATATAATGATTTATAAAATCATTATCATTTTCATTTTGTAATAATGTTAAAAGATTAGAAACAGAATTTTCAATACCTTTTTTCATCATTGTTTCATCACTATAATTTTTAACTGAAATACCTACATTAGATTGATTTTTCATTCTTAAAACAACATCTATTTTATCAGCTTTTGTTAAATCTGTGGCAGCAATAAAATCTCCATATTCAAATTTTGCATTATCCCCTTTCCCTCCTAATAACATAGAATATTGATCTTTAAAAATTTCTGAAAATAAAGTCGTATCAATTCCAGATGGAGATCTTCCAATTGTTCCTACAACCTCTACATTCGCAACACTTTTAAAAGCAGAAGCTAAAGCTCCTTTTACGGCAGCATAAGTAAAAGCTTCTCCTCCTTCACCTTTTCAATCTGTATATTTTTTATAAACAGAAATAGAATGAATTAAACTATTAATTAAAGATTGTACATCTTTTCTCATTGCAGAATTTTCTTTACCCATAGCTTCTTTTAAATTATTAAAAATAGATTGAATATTAGCCTCTATGACAGGGTCTTTCTCTGCTACAGTTCTATTTTGTTGAGATAACCATTGAAGAAAAGCTTCTTTCTTTATTGTACTTTGTTTTATCTGCGCTTGAATCTCTTTTTCTGAAACTTGACCTTTTTGTAATAAACTTGCGATACTATTTAAAGTTTCTTGTATCATTTCTCCTAATTTTATATTAGCATTTTGTACTAATTGAGTTTGAATATCTGTTAAAGATTCTTTGCTTACTGTAGGAGCTGCACTTATTGCGGCCGCCTCTCCACTTAATAAACCATTTGCAGCAGCTTCTAAAGCATCTTGCCTAAACCATTTATCAGACATTCCTTCGGCAAAATTTTCTAAAAGAGCCTGCAAAACAGCAGAAACTTCAGGATATTCTTTAGATCCTTGATACTGTTCTTGTAAACTATTTATTAATTGTAAATTTTGATTAATTTCTTCTTGTAATTTAGGAGTTAATTTAGATTCCATTTTATTAATATCATCATCAAAAATCTTTTTGTGTTTTTTAATTACCATATCTGCATTTCTTAAATATGGTCCTGGAGTTCCTCTAAAACCAGCGTATCCTGCATATGTTAAATGTATATAATCTCCTATCGCACTCATTTTAATAACTCCTTTTCTTTATATAATAAAAAAAAAGGACTTTAAATATTTAAAGTCCTTTTTATAAAATTCGTACCCTTTAATAATCCCTAACACGTTAAGGATTTTAAAACTAAACTTTTTAGTTTGTCTTAATCTTCTTTTATAAGAAGGTACTATAAACTAAATGCTTTCGTCATCACCAGGATGTTTCATAACTGAATCTAAGTCAGCACCTGCATCCTCGAAGTCTTCAACAACTTGAATTACGCATAAAACTTTCTTTGTATGATTGAAATATGTGTATCCAGGCATTGCATCCATTGTGAATGTAAATGTTGAAGGATCTCCTGTGCTAGCCATACTAAATGTGAAGTTAGATTGAATTTTAACATTAGGTAGAGTAATTTCAGCTGGTAAATCTTTACCTGTGTTTTGATCTCTAAATAATGTGCTAGCTTCTACATAGTAGTAACCTGCGAAGTTTTCTGCATCAATTTGTAATTCAGAAACAGTTCCTGCATTTCTTGTGATATAATAGTCAACACTAACTGTGTCTCCTTCATTTGCAGTAGCTCCTGTGATTTTCTTTCCATCAGCAGCAACTGTTGTATTCTCAACTAATTCTCCTGTTATAGATCCATCAGCTTCTGTAACTGCAATGAATATAGGAGCTGTTGCGTCGATTTCATCATCTTCATTCATAGCATCTGTTAAATCAATTTCACCTGTTGCAGATACAACAGCTGCAGATGTCATATGAACATGAACAGTTTTCTCTTCATCTTTAAATAGACCAGCACCACTTAAGATATTGAAACCAATAGGTGAAAGTAATGCATCTTCAACTGTGAAAGTTAAAGTTTTCTCACCTTCCCAAGCGATAAGTCTTGTATTTCCTCTACCACCTTGAGCATAAACTGTTGTAGCAGCTCCTTCAATAGTAGAAGTTTTAGCTGTGTCTATGTAAAGAACTGGTTGACCTGGTAAAAATGTTGTAGAACCAATTTTTTGAGCTGTTTTAGCTTTGAAAACTACGTTAGCAATCTCGCGAACACCAAACTTCATATAATTTTCCTCCTTTTATATTTTTATTGATTTATAAAACTCCTTTTATTTCTTTCTGCTAGTATTAAAAAATCAATTAGAACATTTTTTATTGTTCTTCATCCTCATTATCTGAATGAATATCTGCCATTCAATCTTTAACTTCGCTTAAATCTTCTGACTTAGCGCCCGCCAATAATGCACTTTGATGCGCATCAAAAGCAAGTTTTAATTGAAATCTTTTAAATTCATCAAATAATTGATATAAAGAATAATTCAACAAAGCATTCATATCTTTGTTTTCACCTACTGCAAGAATTGAAATATATCTACTCAAAATAGCAACTTTTTGATTACTTTTAGACTCTTTAGCCACCACTTTCTGGCGGCCTCTTTTTAGTTTTTCTGCAATTTTATTTGCAAGACCTCCCGCCGGATTATATTCTTTATCTCCGCCGCCTAAAACTAATATTTCATTCAATGCTTCTAAAAAAATATCATAATTTTTTTCATTTAAACTAAGCATTATATCATCCTGCTTTAAAATTATCTCAGATTTATCAAAATCTAAGCTAATTTTATAAGAAGGAAATAATAGAGATAAAACTTGCAAAACACATTGTTTATTATAATGCATTCCTTCATTTTTTTCTCTAATTATTGACATTATTATATTAAAATTACTTATATTCTCTAAATGATTTTTGTCCTCTTCACTCAAATTCTCTTTTGAAAATCTTAATACTTCACAGCCTGTAAAAAAGGCATCTTCTCCTATGTAAGCAATTTCTTTTATTGTTGGAGGGTGAAATAAAAGATTTAATTTTTCTAAAGGAATATCATTTCCAGATAATAATAATAATTCATTAATCATTAATTACTCTTCTTCTTCAGGTATTTTATCATCTGAACCATGAATAGCTCTATAAGATAATGTATATCCTGATAAAACTTCATCTAATACTAATTCATTACATCCCATAAAATTAAGTTCCCCAATTCCAGTTAATTTAGATTTATTTAAAATTCCATCTATATAACCTGCAATTTTAAGAGGTCTAATTTGATAGTCATCCATAACTCAATAATCAGTATGACATATTATATCAAAATGAATTGTGCAATCTCTAAATTCTGGGTTAGTTGCATTAGGGCTAAAATTATCAAAAGTAAGAATAATATAAGATTTAACCTTCTCATGCTCAGGCATAGCAATTTTTGGTGCTAATTTTATATAGCCTTCTTGAACAAGAGTAGCTAAACTTGTATTATTAATTTTTTCAATATATTCCTCATTTGTTAAGTTAGATAAACAATCTTTAGTTGGAATAACTAATAATCTTAATAATTGTTTATTGTATATTTTATGGTCAAAAAACAATTTCGTCAATATTAAACTAATATCTTTCTCAACAGAAAGGAAAGATGAACTAATACTTGTCGAAACTGTTTCTATAAGGTCTCTTTTCATCTAATCCTCCTTTCTATAAAGAATTTATTGTAATTGTTTTTATAATATCTTCTTCTCCATCTCTCTTGTATATCAAATCAACAGAACCACTCTTTGAAGTGACAATAGTGATTGTTACAGATGTAGAAGAAACCCCATCTATCTTTGCTTTAGAGTTGCTTAGGAACCAAGTTCCATCTAAAGCATTTTCAACTGTATAAACAGATGTATCAAAAGGATATAAACTATCCTTTCCAATTATTGCGGCGGCTTCGGTTGGGGTAGGATTAGTCTCATCTGGAGAAGGAGTTACCTCGTCTTGAGATTCTTCACCGGCTTCCGCATCTTCAAATTCATTTGTAAAAGTCTCTCTTAAGAAAATAATCAACATAGTATCTGATGTTATATCATCTACCATTTGAACTTCTCATAATCTATCTTTTATAGTTACTTTTTGAAATCTACTAAAGTAACCTCTTGTTGTATCATCTGCTGTTATATATAATACCACTTCATATCCCATTTCGCTCCAAGAAGTCTTTCCTTTTGTATGCCATAGAGCTTCATCATTATCTCTGCTGAACCAGCCATAATAAGATTTGCCATCTATAACTACTTCATCTTGAGCTTTTCTAATAGTCCCTCTGAAATAAGCATTTTCTTCTAATATCTCTTGAATAACAATCCAATGAGTATTAGTTTCTTTTCAAGTAAAAGTATCTCCTACTTTCATATTGATTTTTCTTAAATCTTCAGGATTCCAATCTATAAATTTTTCATCTCCTCCATTTAGACATACATCTTCATAAGGAATTGAAATAATCTTATCATCATAATCTTCTTTTAACTTATCATGATTTATTAAACATTTAAATTCTCTGTCATCATCTAAAATTGCTGTTTGCGCTTGATAGCTATAAAGCAAAGCTTTTTTCAAACTTCTCAATTTATCTTGATCCATTCTATCCTCTTGCGCAATCCCGCCTTGATAAGTTAATCTTGTACGTAAATTATCTAGACTTGACATATTCACTCACCTTATTCATAAGGTTTAAACAATCAAAAATCATTCTTCTAAAACTAAAAAAGTCTTCGTTATCTAAACTCTTAAGCCCTTCTAATTTACTAAGCAAAGAAACATAATCAGGACCTATATCTTGATTAAATAATTCATACATCCCAGCAAGTTCTTCTATTATAGTAGATAAAGGAACCTCTCAATCGGTTCCCTCTTCTCTACTTGGTAATAATTTATAGGTCTTATTTATAAGCCTTTTAAAATTTGCTAAAATATCTTCTGTAGAAATATCTACATTATATTTACTAACCATTATCAGAACTCCTCTCTGTAAGAGGCTTCATGATAACATCGAAAGTTGATTTTACATGACCACTTTCTGTTAGAGTCCTTCTCTTATATAATCTTTGTAAATGAAACCCTTCTCTTTCATATTCTTTCTTTAAAGTAACTAACTTTTGAATATGATTTGCTTGAGAAGTAAATTTAAAATCTGTTCCACTATACTTCATTCTTACATTCTCTATACTAGCTAATTGCTGACCTAACCATTCTACTACCATATAAGTTGCTAAAATATTAATTTCTTCTGAAGTTAATTTATTATTAAAAAATCCAACTTTATAAACAGTTTTAGTTTGTTCATCAACAGTAGTTGTAGTAGTATAAGATTTTTTGTAATCTGAAACATCCTTACGAGGAAATTCAAATTTAGGAATTGCAGATAATAATAATTCTTCTAACATTTGATAAGTATCATCCTTAGACAATTCCATATACATATCATCAGTTACTTTTGCTAGAAAAGAATCATAAATGTCAGAAAAAGGTGTAGTATATAAATTAGCCATATTACACCTCCCTTGTATTATTTATTTATAATTTTATATTTACCCTGCGCGCTGCTACTATCTGTTTTCTGAGTATTAGCCGCTATAGGACTAGTTCTTCTTTTGCTTGTAGCCGCTACAGAACTATTTGTTTCTTCTTCTTCTTGATTTAGTCTTATTGCTGTATCTACATCAAAATGAGTTTGTTTCTTTATTGCTTCTCTTTTATCTATACTATTGATTTTTAAATCTACTGCTTCTTGTTTAATTAAATCAACAACTCCCGCAGGAGCAAAATCTAAAGCATCTTTTAATTGATCAAGACTACCATTTAAAAGAAGTTCTTTAATAGTTTCTTGGTCATAATAATATTCTGGCTCAATTTCTCCTAAAACTTGTTGTGCAGCCTCATTATCTTCAATAATAAGATAATTTTTTAATAAAGCTCTTCCACCTCTTGCCCAAGATAATTTTTCTATCTCGTCAAAAGTTACCATTTTAGTTTCTCCAGGACTAAAAACTCTACGAGTTCCAGTATCTGGTAATGTATATTCAACAGAGCCAGTATCTCTATTTGTTAAAGCAATAATTTTATTTCTATCTATCATTCGTTTTATACCTCCTTTTATCTTTCTATATTTTTCCTTATAAATAATATATAATAATTTTTCATATTTTTCAAACTTCCAAAAGATAAAAGAAAAGAGGGAAGATTAACCATTATAATTAATCTTTTAATTTCCTAATTATAACTTTTCTTCCCTGATATATAACTAAATTGAGCTTTCTGGTGATAAGCTTGTATTTCTATATACACAAATGTTATTAGAAACTAATGTAGCAACACCAAATTTCTTATAAACTCTAATTTCTCTTGACCAATCTTCGTTGTCTACTTCTTTAACTGCTGTAGGTCCTTCAAAAGCTATTTTAACTGGTTTGCTATTATCTCCAGCTGGGATTATCCATGCATAAGATGGATCTATAACTTTTGTTGTATTTGTTTCATCTTCATAAGCTTGATTTAAAACAATTACGTTATGTCCTTTGTAGTTAGCTAAGTAACCATTTTCCCATCTCTCATCTTTATGATTGTCAGATCTCCATCCTTCTTCTGGAACCATTGTTGCAGCAAATTCATATGTACAATAGATTGTTGATTTTCCATAAGAATCAGCAACAGCAATTAAGTTATCCATAGCACTTTCATCAAATGCATTTGTTGTAGTTTTATTAGCTCCTTGTAATTCTTCTACCATTGCGATTAAAGCTTTAGCGATTTCTCTGTAAACAGCTTCATCTAAACCTTCCATAACAATGTCAAGGATTTCAGCGAAGTCTACTCTTCCATCTAGGAATTCTTCGAATCCTATTTGAGCAGCGCCACCATAAGCTTCTGTATTTACATCTACGTATTTTCCATCTAGTTTGAATACTTCGTAAACACCTGCTAATCCAACTCTAGTAACAAATCTTTTTGCTCTACGTCTTGCAGATTCTGTTATTCTTGTAACGAATCTTGCTTTATCACCTTGAGCTAGAGTTTTGATTTCAGCGAACATTCCATATTGTTCCATAACTCTTCTAGGTAATACATCTGTTATTGTTTCTTCGATTAATTCGAATATAACATTTTTGTTGTTTTCATATTGTCTGTAAGTACCAGCTAATTCATTTAACTCTTTTCTTAAAGTGTCATTTAAATCAGAATAACTGAATTTATTTTCTCCAAAAGAATATGCTACTTGAGAAGAAGGGTTAGCATTAGCAACTGTCTTAGCTAGTTTTATTAATTCATTTTTTTCTAACATAATACTTTACTCCTCCTCTTACGCGATTCTTTGAACCTTAACAGCAGCTTGTCCATCAGCTAAAGTATAAACTTTAACAACTTGGAATTGTAATCCTGTGCTTACTGTTGAATCCAAAAATCCATTACTATTTATTCCTAATTTATCTCCTTCTGCATAATCTCCCATATCAGTTTCTCCTGTAGCTGAAGATGCAGCTAGTTTTAAGCAGTTTGTTGTAAATATATCACCAATATTTGTTTTGAATAATCTTGGATATATAACATTATCTGCATTGTCTGATGCTAAAGCAACATAATCTTTGTATGTTCTATAACCATCATATAATTTTACTTCATTGAATACTAACATCCATTCAATCTCAGCTTCTGCTGAAAAATCTACTTTTCCATTAGCATAGTCATATTTTGCAAATTGACCATTTTCTAATTGAGCAATTCCAGTTGCTGGTAATTGAGCATAGATTTGTCCAGTTCTTTGAGCAGAAAGATGGTTAGGTTCAACTTGTCCATAACCTATTCTTTTCATATTCATAGTTTATAATTCCTCCTTATTATTTTTTGCTATTTTGAGTATCTATACAAGCAGAAATCCATGCAGGTACAGCTTCATCTTCTTGAGGAAGATTGAATGTTGTTTCTGGTGAATTTTCTTCTTCTATATTCTTATCATTTTTTTCTGAATCCTCTGAATCAAAATTAACCTTTTTTCTTACACAAATTACAGATAATTTAGATTCAATCTCATCTAAGCTATAAGTTTTGATATTTTCTACTACATCTTTTTTATCTTCATCTGTTAACATATAGAAACTATCAATTAAAGCGTGTTTTTTCTCTAATTCAACTGTTTCTTTGAATTCTACTAACTCTGCATATTTATTTTCTAAATCTGCATAAGATGCTTGTAGTTTTTTGTAATCCTCTAATGAAAATTCCTCTGCGGCTGGTTGCTCTGTTTCAGTTTCAACCTCGGTTGATTCCTCTTCAGCGGCTTCCGCATTTTCCTCAACATCAGATTCTACATCATTTACAGCTTCGTTAACAGGATTTTCTTCAACTTCCGCAGTTTCTTCAGCTTCTGGAGCTTCTTCTTCTACTTCAGTTGTTTCTGATTCAGTTACTTCTTCAGTATTTTCAACTTCCTCAGTAGCTTCTTCAGCTTTAACTTCTTCTTCAACTACTGCTTCAGTTTCAACTTCTGGAGTTTCCATAACTTCTTCTTCGTTTTCCATGTTTTTTCCTCCTTCTAATGCAAATTTTAAATCTTGCATCATAGTAAATAATGTTTTCTTAAAATTGTCATCAACTTTTGTAAAAGTTGTGCTTACATCTGGAGCTGTTACTCTAGCGCCTTCAAAACAAGGCTCTACATCTTCACCTAAAATGCATAATTTAGAAAATATTGCGTCATCAATTATAAAAAATTCCATATTTGAATTATTATCTATTGACCAATGACCTTTTAAAGTTTCTTCATCTAATTCCATAGATTGGTTATTTCCTTTATCAAGTACTCTTTGAGCTTCCTCAAATTGACCTGTTCATAAATAACCATTTGTCATTAGATATTTTCTTGTTACAACATTTCCAAATTCATCAGTATCTTCAAAATCTTGAAATCATACTTTTGCATCTGGAGCAACAAATCCATAAGGTTTAGTTAGACAATTAAATTTAATACCTTCATCATCAATAATAATTTGTTCGCCATGATCTGCAAAATCTTCATCCTCTGGTTTATAATAACCTACGATAGGAGCACCTCTTAATGTCTTTGACATTTCAGTAGCAACCTCTTTATTGATATAACTGCCATTTCGGTTTTGTCCTACATATAGCACCTTTATTTCGCATTTACTCATCAAAGGATTTATATCCAAAGGTTGAAGATTTATAAATTCAGGAGAACTTATTGTTGCTATTGATTTATGCATAATAATGATATCCTCCTATCTTTTCTAACTACTATTATTTTAATTTTATTTAAACTCTATTAATGTTTTTTGTCCTATTTTATTTTTGAGATTCAAGATTTTCTAAAGTTTTTTCTGAAACTTCTTTTCCTTGAGACTCATTTGTAGGACGTCCAACTTCTTCTTCACTTTCTTTATTCGCTTTATTTTGTTCATTAACTCTATTCAAAACATCTGAATTCATTGTTGAACTCATCATAGGTGGAATAAATACATTAATAAGATCAAGTACATCATTCTCAAAATATGCATTTGCAAGAATTGTACTTTGAGATTGTCCAAGAGCAATTTGTGCTAATAATTTACTGTAACCAACTTGCATTTGTTCTTTATACATTTTTGATAATTCTTTATAATTATAAATAGTTGTAGTTAATATTTGTGCTCTAAAAGATATCTTTTTAGATAAATTAAATTTTATTAATAAAGAATTTAAGAAATCTTGAAATTGCAATAATAAATTATACATTGAAGCTTCATCATTTAAAATTGATTTCTCAAGAGCAATATTACCATCTGTATTAAATTGCATTTGACTAATTCCAGCTTCATTATAAACTGTTCTTTCAACTTTAGCCAAATCATCAACAGTAGTAGTTGTATTTTTATCTGCCATATCCGCAACATCTACATCCGCGAAAGTTGTTAAAACATCTATTCCAACAGCTTTGCCTAACATATTTACTGCGTTATTATGTAATTGTTGAGCTTCATCAACATCAAAAACTAAATCGCCATTTTTATCTACTGGCATTTTTTGAATAATAATTTTTAATAATTTTTGAGCCATTCTTTTTCTATCTAAACCTTGTGCAGCATCTAAATCAAGAATAGCAGGAATTACCGCAATTAGAACAGGAAAATCTTCCCCATTAATATTAAATTTAACAGCTTTGTTAACATCTAATAAATACCATCCAGAAGTATCTCCTTCAAAATCAGGAACTAATTTTCCTTCTTTATAAAGAATATATCCACGTTTAAATTCTTTTGGAAATAAATTTAAAATTTTCATTTTTTGTTGAGCATCTTGAAATTTATCATCAAAATATCTCCTATTAAATTCTATTGCGGGCCTGCCGCATACATTAAATCTTGATCTACAATATTTAATTGGCAACTCTTGAACTTGAACACTAGTTATATTATCAACTATATAACCATAATAGCATCCATTTCTTACTACTTTTAATGCAATATTACCAAATAAC
>RHMF01000145.1_pt1 | contig 28895 bp, 22 predicted proteins | sample 5365151 | NCBI WGS metagenome assembly RHMF01 (sample SAMN10266501, study PRJNA497801) | feces metagenome | isolation source: feces | host: Bos taurus | place: China: Prairie of Fairy Mountain | collected 2017-08-14 | reverse complement strand
TGTATTTGACGTTGAATTTCAATACATTCCGAGGTATTACTCCCGTAAGCACAAGCGATATATACATGTTCAATGGATGGAAATTTCTCTTCAAAAAACTCTATATTGAAATTTCTCATATTTCCAAAACCTATGTTTCGTCCTCTATATTTGAAGTTCCCTTTGGAAAAGGCGATTAAATTTGTGGTTTTTCCATTATATTCTTCTACCTTTTCAAAATCAATATAAGATGAAGTATTCTCTTTGTGTAAATATTTACTTACCGTTGTGGGTGAAAGACAGAGTCTTCTCGCTATTTGTCTTATGCTTAGGTTGGGGTTTTGTTGAAAGAGAGAGTTGATTTGATTGTGTATTACCTCTTTTCTGTCCTCTCTACGTGGTATTTTATTCACTCTAATGTATTTTCTTATGGCGGATTGAGAGAGGTTGTTTCTCTCTGCTAACTCTTTGATAGAGAGAAGTGGAGAATATTTATCATACCTACAAATCAATAGTCTCATAGGTTGTATTTCACCCTCTATTTTCAAACCTCTTTTGATTTCTAGGATTGAAAATTGATAAGGGTTCCACTTGTCGATGAAACTGACAGGAACCCCTATGATACCACGATAGTGGTCAGGAATATTTTTCACTTCCTTACAATCAATTGCTTCAAAATTGTCATATTTTGGGTGTTTTTTATCTGAATATTCCTCCCTAAGAGGAATGTCTGTTATTATTTGTTTGTGTTCCAGGTTAGTAAACCAACGACAAAGACCTGCTACATGAGCTTGTTTTTTACCCTCTAGGTTGTAGAAAGTTTTGGGAATACTTACCCCTTGCCATACTTTTCTCTCCTTTATGTGTGGAAAGATATTAGAGTAAGAAACAGAGATGTGATTTGCTATTATAAGGAATTTTTTTTTGTATTTTATCAAAATATCAAAATAGTCTTTGAACAGTGAAAAAGGTGGATTACTAACTATTATATCACTATTTTTCAATATATTAACACTCTCTTCTTGTCTAAAATCTCCATTTTGAAGTTTTTTTACATCTAAATCCTCTCCATTATAGGTATATAAAACCCCTTCAAGTGAAAGACAATAGAGGAGTTTTAGATTCAAGGGTTTAAAATTTTTCTTGAAAAACTTAAAGAAAGCGCTCTCTGTGTTGTCGTTGGCGTTAGCGAAAACTATTTTGTTTTTGAAATGTGGTTTGTAATACCTCATTTCCTTTTCAATCTCCTTAAGAGAGGTAAAATACTCGTCATGTCTTTCCATGCGACAAAGATATAAAATTTTTTTAGTAGTATCAAAAAATGGACACTTAATTTCTTTAAAACAAGAAAAAAAATTGAACAATTTTGTAACAAATCCTAAAAAAAAATTGTATTAATCATGTAAAGACAATCCACTAAATTTTTTTTTGAATAATTATACATAAATAATTGAAAAATGAAATACTTTAAAGTTTATATTAACTTCATAAATCATAGTGAAGTTATTATCAGGAATAAAGGGAAACCACTTTCTTGTTCGGAGAGATTTCTACTCTCGTATATCGCTAATTTTCCTGAAAAACAAGGGTTTACAGGTTCGGTTGAAAACCTTAAATTCATTGCGAAAAAAAATCGTAATAATTTAATGAAAACACTAAAAAAACTTTGTGAAAATGGAATTTTAGAGAAAACAGATATACCACACTTTCGCACAAAGAGATATCAACTCGCTGAAAAATTTCAAACCTTGTATAATAAGATAAAAAGGGAAAACGAAAGGTATTTTTATGTTAGGTTGGATTTTCTTGATGAGGTTGATGAAATTGATGTTATTGATATGATGTTAATTAGTTATATATCTAGTTTTGAGGTATATGAGGGTTTGCAAAGGGATTTATGTTGTGTTGTGGGAGTTAGTGAAAATACTTTGAGAAAACGTTTGCAAAAAATGAAAAATAAGGTATTTATAATAGATGACACCCACAAAATAAAAATGTGTGAAAATATGAGACAAAACCTTTATTTTCATACACTTAAAGTGTGATAAATAAAACTCAATTATGGTGTTTTCCTCCGCAATTTTGGTATTTTTATGCGCAAAAAAGGTGCACTATAATAACAATAATAACAAAAATACCATAATAATTTTAAAAAAACAATTATAATGAAAATTAATTTAAATACTCATGGAGATGAGTTAAAAAAAACTTGGGATTTGTTCTCCCTAAACGAACGTCAAATTGCCTTCATAGGTAAAAATAAAACTGAAAATCACTGTCTTATGTGTCAAGATTTTGACACATTTTGGAAGGTGTACAACACCAACAACAACGCAAATAAAAAGATTTATTTTCGTTTGAATACTCCAACTGACTTGGATTATGCAAAGTGGACTCACTCATGGCAAAAAGATGAAAATATCTCTCAAAGGGAGTTTTTATTGATTGACTTGGACAACAAAGACGCAGAAATAGGGGCAAGTGATGAACAAGTTACAGAGACGTATAATGTTGCAACCCAGATAATTAATCTGCTGTTATCAGAGGGATTTGGCAATCCGTATTGTTTTGGGTTTTCAGGCAATGGTTATCATTTAATCTATCGTTTTGAGGCAAGTCAAGGCAATGGAGAGGTGGAAAAGTTTTTAAAAAGTTTAAAATCAAACTTTTCAAGTTTTGTGGATACAAGTGTTGCAAATCTCAGTCGATTAACTCGTTTTTACGGAACTATAAACAACAAGAGTGGCAGACAAAGTCAAATCTTGCAAATAACTGAAAATCAAGTTCCAATAAACGCAACGCACATTGAAAACTTTCTCGCAAAATACCCTGCACCTGAAGAAACAAATGAATACATTGCAACTGCAAGTGCAACACCATCAACATTTACAACAAGTGCAAGTGGTTGGTGGACTGAAAAAGATGATGAGTTCCGTGATAAGTTTTTTAGCATATTTGAAACGATGGAAAACTTTTTAATGACGTATGACTTGTATAATTATAGAGAAAAGTACATAAGAGATGGTGTGCAACATGGTGATATGTACGTTTTGAAACGTTGTCCATTTCAAACGCATAAAATACCGGGAGAAAGAGATTCAATAGTTTTTGATAATTATCTGCAAAAACGTCATACCCTCTCGTACAAATGTATTCACGACACCTGCGGTAAAGATGCACAAGGAAATGATTTACCGGGACTGAAAAAGTTTTCACATTTTGTACATCAAGTTATTGGAGAAGAGGAGTTTAACCTATTGTTTTCAGAACAACCTCAAGAGGAAGAAAATACAAATTTCATTTTCAACCTCACAAAACGCAGAAAACAACCACAAGAGTTTTATTCCACAGGGTATAAAAATTTGGATACAAATCTTGAGGGTGGACTTGTACAGCGTGGATTGAGTGTAATTACAGGAAAAGAGTGCAGTGGAAAAACAACTTTTATTAATAATATTATTTGGAATGTCACTGCAAGTAATTTGAAAACAGTGTATTACACAGAGCAAGACAGCGATGACGTCTGCACTTGTCTTGCGAAAACCTATTATCAAAATGCAACAATAACAGAAACCCAAAGGGAGGTTGCATTAAGTGAAATAGAGGGTAAACTAGCAATTTACAACCGAGAAAACAATTTTAATAATTGGCGTCAAGTTTTGAGTGACGTAAACTCACTTTTAGAACAAAGAAATGATTTTAAAATATTAGTTTTGGACAATCTATCAGTTTTATGTGCTTATAACAGCGAGAATCTCTCTGAACAGCAAGAACTTGCAATTGAGTTAGTTAAACTTGCACAAGAGAAAAATATTCACGTTTGCCTTGTTGCGCATCCATCAAAACAAGGTGAGAAAGTTGCGGGCACATCTCAGTTTCAAAATCTTGCAAGTCAAGTGTTTGAGATTGAAAACATAAGCACAAAACAACAAAAACTCACAAAGTTAAATATTTTGAAAAATCGTCAAAATGGTAATCATACATCTTGTTATTTTGCATACAATAATTGCAGATTAACAGAGATAAAGTAAAAAAAAGAAAGGGTGTCAAAAAATGGACACCCTTTTATTTTATTAAACAATATAGTTGCCAGAGAAATATACCTGCCGAGACTGATACGTTAAAGGAGTGTTTGGTTCCGAATTGTGGGATTTCAACACTTTGGTGACAGGAGTTGATTACCTCTTGTTCCACTCCATCTACCTCATTTCCAAGGACTATAGCGATTTTTTCTCCCTTTTCGATTTGTAGTTCATCAAGCATTACACTGTTGGTGGTTTGTTCCAAAGCGAGTATTTTCCAACCTTGTTCTTTTAGTTGGTTTACAATGGTTTGAGTTGATTCTACGTATTCCCAATCTACACTTTCTGTAGCGCCAAGGGCGGTTTTTTGTATCTCACGATGAGGGGGACAGGGTGTGATTCCACATAGGTATATCTTTTCTACTCTAAAAGCGTCAGAGGTTCTGAAGATTGAACCTATGTTACTCATACTTCGTATGTTATCGGCGATTATGATGAAGGGGAATTTGTCAGAGGTTTTAAACTCTTCTACACTCATTCTCCCTAGTTGTTCCATTGATAGTTTTTCTCTCATTTTTGATTTTTATTATATATTTTTATTCCTAGTTGTGTGTAACCTTTTTCATCTATTTGATATAGTGGTAGATAGAATTGTATGGTTTTAAAGATTTCAAGGGTTTGTGGGTTGATACTCCAGTTTTCTCCTATTCGTAGGGCGATTATGTCCTCGGGCATAATGTCGGAATAGGATTTTCTGATTTGTTCTTCCTCGGTTTCTTCATCAAAATAGACAAAGGTGTTTTCTAGTATGAAGAGTTTTTCTATTTCTTTTTTGGTGGTAAAGTCCTCAGAGTTTGTTTTATAGACTTTTACCTCGTCTTTATTGATTTTTGAGAACAAATTTGTGGTAAAGGGCATTTGTACAGGGTATTTCAAACTGTGAGCAGAGAGTATGGTATCAGGTATGTTTAGTAGTTGAGGGGGTTTGTTGTCGGGATTTTCTTCAGGAAATATCCAAAATAGTGGTAGTTCTAGGGTATCTTTCTCGTTTTCAAAGGTTTTGTATCTAACCATATATGGACAGTACGCTTTGATTTGTTTACTTAGGGATATGTTTTTGTAGTTGTAGGTTAGAAATTCCTCGAATTGATAGGAGGATATGTATTTCTTTATATATGAGAAGACAGTGTCTTTTCCTAGTTCTATGTTAAAGTGTTGTTTTTCAAAGGATATGATAGTTTTTATTAGGGTATCGAGTGTGATTTCACGTTTTCTTTCGTCATATATTTTCACTTTTTTGTCTTTGACAGCAGTGAGTATTACCTCTGCGAGTTCTTCTCTGAAGTATCCTGTGAGGTGTTCGTATTTAACTGGGTTGAGTACTTTGTCGATTTCCCATTGTGGATTGAATACTCCTACTTTATGAAATTCGTGTTCTATGGCGTATTCTCCATAACTTTGGGATTGGGCAACGAAACTGATTGTTAGAAATAGGATTAAAATTATTTTTTTCATAATTAATTTTCTTTACGGATATAAAATAATGGATAGTATCCTCTAAAGGAGTTGTCTTTACCTGTTAAGCGTATTACGGGAGCAAAGTAATTGATTTTCTTACTGAAAGATAGGGACTCTAAATCGAAAATCCATTGTTGTCCAAAACGGAAATAGTCTATGTGTTCTCCTGAGTATTTTATTTTAACTATGGTGTCTTTTTCAATGGTGTTGTACATGGAGTCTTCCACCACAAGGGTTTCTTTTGTTTGATATTCCAATTGTTTTAGTATTTCTACTTTGTTGAAAGCAACAGAGGCGGAGGGTGATTCATAGGTGTTGATTTTCAGGTTTTCCGCTTTTGAGATAAGCATATCAAGGAATGGTATTGAGTATTCCGCTTCAAGGTGATTTAACCACCATTGGTATGGTGTAGGGTTGTAGATAGGTGTGGTAAATTCTATGTTACTTACAACTATTACTTCATCGGTTTTTTTGTTGTTTTTCATCGGTTTTATCCATCCTAGTGGATATGAAAAGTATTCTTTTATTTTTAAGTCTTCCTCTTCAAGTACAATACTGTCTATTGTGAATATGGGTTGAAAACCAATAACTTCACTTCTTATCAACATTGTTTTTGTATCGTAGAACCAGCGTTCAGAAAATTCTATTTTTCTGATGTTGTTTTCTATTAATTTTTTAGTTTCTTCTAGTGTGTATTCTTTGTTGAATTTTTCTTTTAGGGTTTTAGCAAGTCGGCTAGAAATTGAGTCATAGTCTTTTGTTTTCTCAACTATTTTATCCCACATCTGCCACCAAAACCTTTTATCTACAAGAAAGTCATATTTGATTGAATCTTTTTCAGAGCAAGATTTTATTTCAGCACTCATAATGGGTACAGTGTAAACTATCTTCATTGAGAGTAGTTTTTCTTGACTGAATGAATTTTGACTTAAAAAAATAAGACAAAATAATACAATTAGAGGTTTTAAGTATTTTATATCTTTCATAATTTTTTATGAGTTTCTAAATCTAAGACATAATTATCTATGGAGAATAATAGGTTATCAAGTGTTTCCTCGGTAAGAGAGTATTTACTTTGTGTAAAACTTGTGTAGTTGGATATGGTTTGTTCTCCAAATAAATCAATTTGTACTGTTTGTGTGGTTTCTAATGGTAGGATTTCTCCATGAGTAATTTCGCTTTCTTTGAGTTTGTTTAATATCTCTTCAGCGACTTTTTTGTTTTCTTGTCCTACGATTACTATTATATTAGTAAAGTCTTTCCAATTACTTATTAGAGTATTATTATTATTGTTTTTTACGTTGATTAAGATGATTTTACAAGATTTGTCTTTGTAATTGTAATAGTAAGAAGTGAATTTATCATTGTTTTTTGAGTTGTCTTTCCAAATATAGAAATCTTCGCTTTTTACGAACTTATATTTAGTAAATCTGTTTATACGAGCAACAAAGGTAAAGTCATGATATTCCGATACAACGCCCAATATAGTCAAATCGTCTTTTTCTAATGAGCAACCGTAATCTGTAGGATTTATTGTAAATATAGTTTTTGACTTCATCAAGATTATATTTTCTGCAAATTTACTGTTTTTTCTTTTGATAAGATTAAAAAAACATATATATTTGCACAAATATTCATAATAAAAAAAATTAACATCTTTAATACCCTAAAGTTATGAACAATTCGACATTTTTCTTTATTCAACCAAAAAATGAACCTGTTTATTCTTACGCTCAAGGTTCAAAGGAAAGAGAATTATTAGCAAAAGAATTGGATAAACAATACAATCAATGTATTGAAATACCAATAATAATCAACGGAAAGGAGATTAGAACAGGAAATGTCTCTGAGGTTGTTATGCCTACAGAGCATTCACACATTCTAGCAAAGTTTCATAAAGCAGATAAAGCGACAGTTGAAATGGCGATAGAAGCAGCGCTTGAAGCAAGAAAGAAATGGGAGAATGTTCACTGGATTGATAGGTGTACAATCATGTTAAAAGCAGCAGAACTTTTAGCAGGTAAATACAGATATGTCATCAACGCTTCTACAATGTTGGGACAAGGTAAAAATCCTTTTCAAGCAGAAATAGATTCGGCTTGTGAAACTATTGATTTCCTTCGTTTTAACGCCTATTACGCCTCAAAGATTTACGCTCAACAACCTTTGAGTGATAATACAGCGATTAATCGTTTGGAATACAGAGGTATGGAAGGATTTGTTTACGCGATTTCTCCTTTTAATTTCACCTCTATAGCGTGTAATTTGAATATTTCACCTGTATTGATGGGTAATGTAACAGTTTGGAAACCAGCAACAACAGCAGTTCTTTCTAATTATTATTTAATGAAAGTTCTACAAGAAGCAGGTGTTCCTGATGGAGTAATAAATTTCGTACCTGGTGATGGTAGTGTGATTTCAGAGGTTTGTTTCTCTTCAAAGGATTTAGCAGGAGTACACTTTACAGGTTCTACACGTACCTTTAACAACTTTTGGAAAATGGTAGGTGATAATATCAATAATTACAGGACTTATCCAAAAATAGTAGGGGAAACAGGTGGTAAGGACTTTATCTTCGCTCATAAGTCTGCCTCTCCAAGGGAGTTAGCAGTAGCGATAGTAAGAGGAGCGTTTGAATATCAAGGACAAAAGTGTTCAGCAGCATCAAGAGCATATATTCCAAAACAGATATGGGAAGAAACTCTTTCAAACATAAAAGAAATGGTAGGACAAATAAAAATGGGTTCATCAATGGAAATGGGAAGTTTTATGAACTCGGTTATAGATGAAAAATCTTTTGATACCATTTCAAAATATATAGAGAGAGCAAAAGCAGATAATCAAGCAGAAATTGTAGTTGGAGGAAAATGTGATAAGAGTGTAGGCTATTTTATAGAACCAACAATAATTTTAACAACTAATCCTCACTATGAAACTATGGAAACAGAGTTGTTTGGACCTGTGATTACTGTTTACTTATATGATGGTGAGAAATATGAAGAAACCTTAGAATTGTGTGACAGCACCTCTCCATACGCTCTTACAGGTTCTATTTTTGCGAAGTCACGTTATGACATAGAAATAGCGATGAATAAATTAAGATATAGTGCGGGTAATTTCTACATAAACGATAAACCAACAGGAGCAGTAGTTGGAAATCAACCATTTGGAGGAGCAAGAGCATCAGGAACTAATGATAAGGCTGGTTCAGAGTTGAATCTATATCGTTGGGTATCACCAAGATGTGTGAAAGAGACACTAGTTCCACCAACAGAATTTACATATCCGTTTATGGATATCTGATAATCAAGGAGTAAAAGTCAAATAAAAAAGAGTTGAATTCACTGTTTTTGTAGATTCAACTCTTTATTTTTTTCTTTAAAATCTTTTATTTTTCTTTAAAATGGTAAATCTCCCAATTTGTTTAAATCTGAATCTTCAGCAAGAAGTTTTGAAATGTTTAAATCGCTATCATTTGTAGGGAATTGTTCCTCTAGTAGAGAATCATAAATAGCATCTGTGTTACCTTCTTCAGATGCATTTGCTTGATAGATATGGGCTCTATTTAAGATTTTGAAATTTTCAGCAACTATTTCAACAACTCTTTTTTTGTTACCGTCCTTGTCTTCTCTCATACGAGATTTGATTCTACCCTCAACATAAAGGTGAGTTCCTTTTTTCAAGAATTTTTCGGCAACCTCTGCCAGTCCTCTCCAACAAATAATATTATGCCATTCTGTTTCTTCTATTTTTGTACCATCTTTCGTTTTATGAGTTTCTGTTGTTGCCAAAGAAAAAGAGGCTTTTTTTACATCATCGAAAGATATTATTTCTGGGTCCTTACCCAAATTGCCAATTAAAATAACCTTGTTTACTCCTATCATAACTTTCCTAATTTTATGTTGCAAATATACAATAAAGTTTTAATAAACAAGAAAATTCTCTTTTATGTATTGTTTTTCCCTTGTTTTTCATTAATTTTGCAGTTTAATCAAAAATATAATTTGTAGAACTATGAGTTTGGAATTAAGCGAACAAGAATTGTTGAGAAGACAGGCTACACAACAAATGCGCGAATTAGGTATAGAACCTTATCCTGCAGCATTGTATGAGGTTAATGCGAAAACAACAGAAATTTTAGATAAATTCCCTTCAGATAATTCTTTATTTCAACAGGTAAGTATTGCTGGTAGAATAATGAGCAGAAGAATTATGGGCGCTGCTTCATTTGTTGAAATACAAGATTCATGGGGAAGAATCCAATTATATGTAAAAAGAGATGAAATATGTCCTGGTGAAGACAAAACATTATACAACACTGTATTCAAAAAACTTTTGGATATAGGGGATATAATAGGAGTTAAAGGATATGTTTTCATTACTCAAATGGGTGAAATATCTATTCACGTTAAGGAATTGACTATTTTGAGTAAGTCTATTAAACCTCTACCTATCGTAAAAGAAAAAGACGGTAAGGTTTATGATGCTTTCACAGATACAGAACAACGTTATCGTCAGCGTTATTTAGACTTAATAGTAAATCCAAATGTAAGAGATGTTTTTGTAAAACGTACAAAAATACTTAATACAATCAGAGAATTCTTTAATTCATTTGGTTACATAGAAGTAGAAACTCCTGTATTACAATCAATACCAGGGGGAGCAGCAGCACGTCCTTTCATAACTCACCACAATTCTTTGAATATACCTTTGTATTTAAGAATAGCAAATGAGTTATATCTTAAGAGATTGATAGTAGGAGGTTTTGAAGGAGTTTATGAGTTCTCAAGAAACTTCCGTAATGAGGGAATGGACCGTACTCACAATCCTGAATTTACTTGTATGGAAATCTATGTTGCCTACAAGGATTATTTCTGGATGATGGATTTCACCGAACAAATGATAGAGAAAGTAGCACTTGCGCTTCACGGACAAACAAAGGTTCAATTAGGAGATAAACAAATAGATTTCAAACGTCCTTTTGCAAGAGTTAGTATGAGAGATGCCATAATGGAACATACAGGATATGACATCTATAAAATGGAAGAGGAAGATTTAGTTGCCGCTTGTAAAGAAATGGGAATAGAGGTTGATGCAACTATGGGTAAAGGTAAACTTATAGATGAAATATTTGGAGAAAAATGTGAGCATCATTACATACAACCAACATTTATTTATGATTATCCAAAGGAAATGTCGCCTTTGACTAAAAAGCACAGAAGCATAGAAGGATTGACAGAAAGATTTGAGTTATTCGTAAATGGTAAAGAGTTGGCAAACGCTTATTCAGAATTGAATGACCCAATTGACCAGTTGGAAAGATTCCAAGACCAGTTGAAATTACAAGAAAGAGGAGATGACGAGGCGATGTATATAGACTATGACTTTGTTAGAGCATTGGAATATGGTATGCCTCCAACCTCAGGAATGGGAATAGGTATAGACAGATTATGTATGTTTATGACTAATTCTCCATCTATCCAAGATGTTCTTCTTTTCCCTCAAATGAAACCTGAAAAGAAAGCAACAGTTTCTACAGATGAACAATTTATAGAGCAAGGTGTTGCAGCAGAATGGGTAGCAGTTTTAAGAAAAGCAGGTATCAATAAAATAGAAGATTTAAAAGCGGCGAATGTTAATAAACTATTCAATGATTTAAATGGTTTAAGAAAGAAAAATAAATTAGACATTCCTGCTTTGAAACTAGAAGAACTTACTGCTTGGATTGAAAAGTAAATAGAAACATTTTGTGGAGTCAAAGGGAAGAAAACTTTTAATTGTACTGCTTGTAGTATTGATAATTATAGGTTTAGGTGATTTGTTAATGCCTAAGGTTATCAATGTTTCCAATTTTGGACAAAGTAAATTGGATTATGTTGTTAATTTGATTAATTCTCAATATGTAGATGATGTAAATGTAGATTCTTTACAAGATGCAGCAATTAGAGATTTTCTTGAAGATTTGGATCCACATTCTGTTTATATGACAGCAGAAGAGATAGCAAAAGAAAACGAACAATTAAGAGGTAATTTTGACGGAATAGGAGTTCAATTTAGAATTATTGAAGATACTATTGTTGTTGTTCAACCTATAACACAGGGACCTTCTCATAAGGCAGGAATAATGCCAGGGGATAGGATAGTAGAGGTGAATGATTCTGTTGTTTGTGGCAAAGGAATTACTAATGAAGATGTCTTTAAACTCTTAAAAGGAAAGAAGGGTACAAAGGTTAAGTTAGGAATTAAGCGTCATAACATAGAGAAAACTTTGTTATTTACTGTTAAAAGAGATGCTATTCCTATTCATAGTGTAGATTATAGCGGAATGATAAATTCTTCTACAGGATACATAAAGTTATCTCAATTCTCTGCAAATTCGTATCAAGAGGTTCATCAATCTTTGATTAAATTAAAAGAGCAAGGAATGAAGCAATTGATATTTGATTTGAGAGGAAATGGAGGAGGTTATCTTGACCAGGCTATAAGTATTGCTGATGAATTTTTACCAAAAGACGACTTGATTGTATTTACAAAAGGTAGAGCAAAAGGACGTCAAGATTATTTCGCTACATCAAAAGGTGAATTTGAAGATGGTGAGGTAATAGTTCTTATAGATGAAATTTCAGCATCTGCTGCAGAGATTGTCTCTGGGGCATTACAAGATAATGATAGAGGACGTCTAATTGGAAGAAGAACTTTTGGTAAGGGATTGGTACAAGAACAAAAAGAGTTATTAGATGGTTCTGTTGTTAGACTTACAGTTTCTAGATATTACACACCAAGTGGTAGATGTATTCAACGTCCATATACTTTAGGTGATACTGAAAAGTATTATACTGATTTCATAGAGCGATATGCCAATATGGAAAATAATACAGATACTATTTCTCATGCGGATTCTTTGAAGTATAAGACAAAGAAAGGTAGAACGGTTTATGGGGGAGGTGGAATAGAACCTGATGTAGAGTTGTCATATAATCTTTATAAGAAGAGTGAGTCCTATACAAATTTATTGAAAAAGGGACTTATTTATAAATATTGTTTTGATTTTTTAGATAAACATAGAGAAGATTTTGTAAAATATAAAAATGGAGAAGATTTCTTAAATAGATTTGAAATTTCACAGTCTTTATATCAGCAGATGATAAATTTCGCACAAGGACAAGATGTGAAAGTAAATACTCTTACAAATGATGAGATAAAAGAAATCAAACTGTTAATGAAATCATATTTAGCACAAAATCTATATGGCGAAGAATATTTTTATAAAATTTATCTTGAAATAGATGAAGATATTAAAAAGAGTTTGCCATATTTTCAAAAGAATAAATAATAATTAATTATGAATACAGATAAATACACATTAAGAGGAGTGAGTGCATCAAAAGAAGATGTACATAATGCGATAAAGAATATTGATAAGGGTTTATTCCCAAAGGCATTCTGTAAAGTTGTTCCTGATATTTTAACAGGAGATGAGGAGCATTGTATTGTTATGCACGCAGATGGTGCAGGAACTAAATCTTCTCTTGCGTATGCTTATTGGAAAGAAACAGGAGATATGTCTGTTTGGAAAGGTATTGCAATAGATTCTATTGTAATGAATATTGATGACCTTTTATGTGTAGGTATAACAGATAATATTTTACTTTCTTCTACCATTGGAAGAAATAAACAATTAATACCAGGAGAGGTTATTTCTCATATAATAAATGGTACTGAAGAGTTTTTGGCTCAATTAAGAGATTTGGGTGTTGGAATTTATTCTACAGGTGGAGAAACTGCTGATGTTGGTGATTTAGTTAGAACTATAATTGTGGATAGTACCGTTACTGCTAGAGCAAAACGTTCTGATATTATATCTAACCATAATATTAAACCAGGTAATGTTATTGTTGGTTTAGCATCTTTTGGACAGGCTACCTACGAAGATGAATATAATGGAGGTATGGGAAGTAATGGTTTAACATCAGCAAGACATGATGTATTCAACAAAACTATAGCAAATAAATATCCTGAAACTTACGATAGTTCATTAGATAGTTCTGTTGTTTATTGTGGAAATCTTGATTTAACATCGGAAAGTAAAGTTGCAGGTATTACAGCAGGTAAATTGGTATTATCTCCAACAAGAACATACGCTCCTATTATTGCAAGAATATTAAAGGAATATCGTCATAAAATAGATGGTTTAGTTCATTGTAGTGGTGGTGCTCAAACAAAAGTGTTACATTTCTTAAATGATGATAGTTGTGTTATAAAGGATAATCTATTCCCTATTCCACCATTGTTTGAAATGATTCAAGAACAATCAAAAACAGATTGGAAAGAAATGTATAAAGTCTTTAATATGGGACATAGAATGGAAATTTATACTGATGAACAAACTGCATTAGAAATAATCAATATAAGTAAATCATTCAATGTTGATGCACAAATAGTAGGACGTGTTGAAAAATCTGACCATAAGACAGTCAAGATAAATAGTCCTTACGGAGAATTTATATATTAAAAGGTAGTTAATGAACCTTAGTGTTTTTATATCTTGTTGTGTAGATCAGTTTTCTCCTCAAACAGCAAGGAATTTAATAAGATTGCTTGAAGGTTTAGGATATAATGTTAATTATCCTCTTGAACAAACTTGCTGTGGTAAGGTATTGTATGAAAATGGTAATTGGGAAGAAGCAAAACTGTTAGGAGAGAAATTTATAAACGACTTCAAAGATAGTGATTATATTGTAGGCTGTTCTGCATCTTGTGTTGGGTATATAAAAAACAACTTTGGAAAACTATTTTTTAATTCTACATATCATAATTTGTATAAAACACTTAAAAACAAAATAATGGATGTAAGTGAATTTTTGTGTGATGTTGATAAGACTATGTCTTTTGATGCAGTCTTTCCCTACAAGGTTCACTTACATTCTAATTGTCATTCTTTAAAAGAATATAATCTTGAAAAGCAAACAAGACAGATTTTAAAGTCTGTAAAAGACATTATACTTTTAGAAGAAAATCCCTATAAGTTTTGCTGTGGACATGGTGGTAATTTATCAATTTATAATCCTGTAGTAAGTCAAGCATTAGCAGAGCAAAAATTACAAACAGTTTTAGAGGAAGGTGCAGAATTTATAGTAAGTAATGATTTGAGTTGTTTGCAACATCTTCAAGCACAAATTGACAAAAACAAGTATCCATTAAAGACTATTCATCTTGTAGATTTATTGATGTATAACAAATAATTATGGAAACATCTAAATACGTTTGGGGGCATAATAGACCATTTAATGCTTATTCTAATTATTTTAAGCAAAAGTTTGGACAAAGACTACAGAAATTATCCATAGATGCAGGTTTTACATGTCCTAATAGAGATGGAAAAATTTCCTTTAATGGTTGTTCTTTTTGCGATAATAATGCCTTTAATCCTTCTTATTGTCAAAAAACAAAATCTATATACCAACAAATAGAAGAAGGAATAGAGTTTCACTCTTGGAGGTATAAGAATGTAAAAAATTACCTGGCTTATTTTCAAGCATATTCTAATACATACGCCCCATTAGATATTTTAAAGCAAAGATATTCTGAGGCATTATCTCATCCTCAAGTAATAGGGCTTGTAATAGGAACACGTCCTGATTGCGTAAATGATGAAATATTAGATTATCTTTCAGAATTACAAAAAGAGCATCACATAATTGTAGAATATGGCATAGAAAGTTGTTATGATAAAACCTTGGAAAGAATTAATAGGGGACATAATTTTGAGCAAACAAAACAGGCAATAGAAAAAACAGCAGAAAGAGGTATAACAACAGGAGGACATATAATATTTGGATTGCCAGGTGAAACTGTTGAAATGATGCAAAAAGAAGCAGAGATACTAAGTACACTTGCTTTGCATTCAGTAAAATTTCATCAATTAATTTTAGTTAAAAACACTCCTATATTAAAGGATTACGAACAAAATCCTCAAGATTTCAAGTTTATGAAATTTGAAGAGTATAAGGAGTTTATGATAGATTTTTTAGAAAAACTCTCACCTAATATTGTAATAGAACGTTTTGCGGGAGAAGTCCCTCCAAGATTCCAAGCAGGAGGTTCAAATTGGAAACTTTTGAGAAATGAAACTCTTGTAAGCAAAATAGAACAAAGAATGATAGAAAGGAATACCTATCAAGGAAGATTATACAATCCCGAAATATGAAAGAAAAGCAAAAACTTTTTGGTAAAACATTAGAAGAATTAAAGCAAATTTGCCAAGAATTATCCTTACCTTCTTATGCAAGTAAACAAATAGCAGATTGGTTATATAAGAAGCAGATTAGTTCAATAGACCAAATGACTAATTTGTCTGTTGTCGCAAGAGAAAAACTTAAAGAATCTTATGATTTTGGACTAACCCCATATTTAGAATATGTATTGTCTATAGACGGAACTAAAAAATACTTATACAAATATGATGAGGTTTCTTACGTAGAAGCAGTGATGATTCCTGACAAAGATAGATACACTTTATGTGTTTCCACTCAGGTGGGTTGTAAAATGAATTGTCAATTTTGTGCAACAGCTCGTCAAGGATTTAAAAGAAATCTTAGTTGTAATGAAATTCTTAATATAATAAGGTCAATAGACGAATATTCTCAATTAACAAATATTGTCTATATGGGTATGGGAGAACCATTAGATAATTACGATAATTTAATCAAAAGTATAGAGGTTTTAACATCTTCATGGGGAATGGCAATGAGTCCTAAACGAATTACTGTTTCAACTTGTGGATATTTGCCAAAACTAAAAGATTTCTTGGATAATACACAAGTACATTTAGCAATAAGTCTTCATAATATAATTCCTAATGAAAGAGAAAAAATAATGCCAATAGAGAAGGCTTATAAAATAGAAGATGTATTAGCATTATTAAAACAATACGATTGGACAGGGCAAAGACGTCTTACATTTGAATATATAGTTTTTAAAAATTTGAATGATGAATATAGACATATCTTTTCTCTTGTTAATCAATTATCCGACATGGAATGTAGGGTAAATTTAATTCGTTTCCACACAATACCTGACACAATCTTCCAACAAGCAGATGATAAAGAAATGATAAAAATAAGAGAACTATTAACTTCAAAAGGTATTACAGCAACAATAAGAGCATCAAGAGGGGAGGATATACTTGCTGCTTGTGGGCTATTATCTACAAAAAAAATCAGTGAAAAAAGTTCAGTAACTAACTAAATTTTTGCAACTTGTAAAAAAAGTATTATTTTTGCGAGTTATTAATAATTAAAAGTATGAAGAAAATTTTTTTAATAATTAGTTTATTATTAGTTTGTCTAACTAATAATTTATTTGCTGTAGTAGCATATCCACATCCAATAAATTATACACAAAGTGATAACACTCAATTAACTCTTAGTTTAAGAGGTGACGAAAAGGTAAGTTGGGGTAAAACAACAGATGATTACACCTTGATGAGAGCGAAAAATGGGGATTGGGTTTACGCTATACCAAATGGTAATGGTGGTATGCAACCTTCAGGTATGATAGCTCATAACCCAAATCAAAGAACAGCGGAAGAAAACGCCTTTTTAGCAAATTTAGATAAAGGATTGTTTTACTCAGAAGAGCAAATATCTTATCTAAAACAATTATGGGACATAAATGATGACTTTCAAACAAGAACGAAAGCAGCAATAGGTTCCGATACAGCGCAAGCTGTTTTAGAAACCTATAAAATGGTAGTAATTTTGATGAGTTATAATAATTATCCTTTTACTACACCAAAACAAGAAATAGAAAATCTATTCAATCAAGTAGGATACTCTTCAAATGGACACCAAGGTAGTGTGCATGATTATTTTACAGCAACATCTTTTGGCAAGTTAAATGTTGAGGCAACTGTAGTAGGTCCATACACAACTGCATTTGATTTAGGTTATTATGGAGAAAACTATTCTGGTGGAGGAGATATGAGAGCAAGAGAATTAATAGCAGAAGCTGTTGATTCAGCAGATTTAGAAATAAATTTTGCAGAATACACTAATGGTCCAGGCAGTTATGTGTCTTGTGTTTATGTAATATATGCAGGGTTTGCAGAATCAAGTGGAGGAGCAGCTAATACAATTTGGCCACATCGTTCAGCAGTCTATCCACCAATAGAAAAAGATGGAGTAAATATATTTGACTATGCTTGTTCTTCAGAAAAGAATGGAACTGAATATTATCCAGAACCATTAGTTATAGGAACTATATGTCACGAATTTTCACACGTTTTAGGATTACCAGACTTTTATGATACAGACTATAGCGAGAATGGAAGTTTTTCTCACCATGAAAGTTGGGATTTAATGTGTAGTGGAAACTATAATAATGGTGGAAAATGTCCTCCTATATGGAATGCATATCAAAGAGCTACAAGAAACTATACAACTATAGAAGAACTAACAATACAAGGAAATGTTACACTACAACCATTAATTACAGATAATGTTGCATACAAATTAAGTTTTAGTACAAATGAATACTTCATATTAGAAAATAGACAACAAATCTATTGGGATAAATATTTACCAGGTCATGGTATGTTGATATTCCATGTGAATAAAAATGCATCAGGTTGGTCAAATCATTGTATAAATTGTAATCCAAATAACCCAGGATTTGACTTAGAAGAAGCAAACGGTTCAGGTTGGAGCGTTTCGTCTGCTTCAAACCCATTCCCTGGAACAGCGAATAAAACAGAATTCTCAGATACATCAACTCCAAATAGTAATTCTTTCCAAGGAGTGCCTCTAAATAGACCTATAATGAATATAACTGAAAATACTACCACAAAAAATATTAATTTCGTATATGGACCAATCAACTCAAATAGACCAACTGTTTTAACAACAAATGTAGATGCAATAGAAGATACAATAGAAGTTGGTTTAACAGTAAATAACTTTAACTCAAACATTGTAGAAACAGGTATTTGTTATAGTACAACAAATGTTTTACCAACAGAAGATAATGATGCTAAAATTACAACAACTACCCCACAAAGTACAGCTTTATTGAGTATAACATCATTATCTCCTGATACTGAATATTACGTTAGAGCGTATGCTAAAACATCATCAGAAATAGGATATGGAGAAGTTATAAAGGTAAAAACATTATGTTCAGCAATTAATGATTTCCCTTATCATGAATCATTTGAAGATTTATCTTCACTTATTTGTTGGTCACAAGAAACAGACGAATATATTGATAACGCTTGGGTAATAATAGATTCAGCATATACATCAGGTGCAATAGCAACTCCAAAAGAAGGAAATAGTTGGGCAGTTATAAAAAGTGATAGAACAAGTGGTACACAAAAAACAACATTAGTATCAAGTCCAATAGATGTTAAAATGCTTGAACAACCAGTTTTATCATTCTCTCATACTCAAAAAATTAAAAATAATAAAAAAGACGCATTAAAAGTAAAATATAAAACATCTGCTCGCGATGCTTGGCATGAATTAGTTTCATACACAGCAGCGGTTAATACATGGGCAGATGAAATAGTAAATTTACCATCAAATCAAGATTTCATAATCTTAGGATTTGAAGCAGAGGTAAAAGGAGGCTATGGAGTAACATTAGACGATGTGAAAATTTATGATGGAGACCAAACAGCTTATCCACAAGTGCAAACAATATCTGTAACTTCAGTAACAGATGAGAGAGCAACTGTATCTGCAAAATTAGATTCTCATGGAAATAATAATGTTCACACATTAGGAATATGTTTAGCAACACATCCATTGCCAACAATAGAAGATTCAGTAATATTAACAAATACAATCAATCAAGAAATATTTACAATCAATCTATTGAATTTAGTGCCTAATACTACATATTATGTTAGAGCATTTGCAAGAAATAATGGCCATATTGATTACGGAGATACATTGAGTTTCGTAACAGAATGTGCAAAAATTGAAGACTATCCATTCTATGTAAATGTACCAGAAATACAATCATGTTTAGATATCAATACTTCTTGGAATTACGATTCAGAAACATCAATATATACATTTACTTCTCAACAACAATCTGCAACAGCTAAATTGGTGTTACCAATACTAAATATGGCAGATAGAGAAGCAACATACATAAGCTTTGATAGAAAACAACTAACTCAAGGTGCAAGTACTGACGTTTTGAAAGTTTTATATAAGAATGACATATCAAACGATTGGCAAGAATTAATAACATATAATGAAGCAACAACAGACTTCCAAAGAGATTCAATCTTATTAACAAACTTATCATCTAACTATTACCTTGCATTTGAAGGAATGTCAAATCTTTCTTCAATAGAATTAAAAGACATAGTAGTATATGCTACATATCAATTACCAATATTGGAAATTGAAGAAGTAACAAGTACTCATAACTCTATTTCGCTTGCTGCAGATGTAATCTATGAAGGAGTTAGCCCAGTAACAGATAGAGGTTTTTGTTGGGGTACAACACCAGATATAGATGTGAATACACCAACAACTATTCATCTTGGTACAGGAATGGGAGAAATCTCTACTACAATAAATAACTTACAAGAAAACACTGTTTACTATGTTAGAGCATTTGCCACAAACAATAATGGAACTTCATATACTTATCCAAGAGAAATAAGAACACAACACACACCAATATTTAACAATACAATCGGTGATGATCAAACAATATGTGAAGGAACAGTAGCAAACATATTAGTAGGTTCAGTTCCAACAGGAGGAGATGGTGTGAACTATACTTACAAATGGATAATGAGTACTGATATGCAAACTTGGTCAGATGCTAATATAGGTTCTGATTACACTGCACAAAGTTTAGATATGCGACAACTATTTGATACAACATATTTCCGCAGAGTTGTTTACTCTACTTATGTATCAGATACAAGTAATATGGTAACTATCAATGTACATTCTGCAACTCAAGCAGGTAATGTATTCGTAATGACAAACACTATTCCATTGGGAGAAAGCGTAGAATTACAACTAAGAGCATCAAAAGGAACAGTACTTCATTGGGAATATAAAAAGCCAGAATTTAATTGGTTGAAAATAGATGGTACAGAGGAAATAAAAATTATAAATCATCAACCAGACCAAATGGGAACTTGGAAATATAGAGTAATAGTTCAAAACGGAGTATGCCCTGCAAAAACTTCTGGAGAAGGAACAGTAAACGTAACAGAAGGAGTAGGATTAGATGATTTATCACAACAATTAACAAATATTAAACTTCTACCAAATCCATCAAATGGAAAAGTTAAATTAGCGATAACAACTCCTACAAATCAAAATGTAACAATAGAAGTTTATGATATGCAATCTCGTAAAGTATATGTTCAAGAAAATGTAACATTACACTCACTTTCACAAACTACACTTGACCTTACTCATCTAACAAATGGAACATATCTAATTAAACTAACGTCTTCAGACAACTTTGAATGGACAGAAAAATTGATAATCTATAAATAAGAAACATCATGTTGGAACAATATAAACAACATATAATATCACATATACAATTAGCCTTAGCAGAAGATGTAAGAGAAGCAGACCATTCTTCTTTATCATGTATCTCCGTAGGCACACAAGACAAAGCTAAATTAGTAGCAAAACAAGATTGTATAATTTGTGGTATAGATGTAGCAAGATTAGTTTACCAAACAGTAGATTCAAATATTCAATTTACTGCTTTCAAGAAAGACGGCGATAAAGTCAAGAAAGGAGAAATTGTTTTCAAAGTAGAAGGAGAAGCTACTTCAATACTTACAGCAGAACGTACAGCACTTAATTATATGCAAAGATTAAGTGCTGTATCAACGCGAACTAATTATTATAAATCTCTTGTAGAAGAAACATCAGTACAACTACTTGATACTAGAAAAACTACTCCTACAATGCGTATATTGGAAAAATATGCAGTTAAAACAGGAGGAGGAACTAATCATCGATTTGGTTTATATGATATGATAATGTTAAAAGACAATCATATCGATTTTGCAGGTGGTATAACTGCAGCAATAGATAAAGTTCATGCATATTTAAAAGAACGTTCGCTTGATTTAAAAATTGAAGTAGAAGTAAGAAACTTTACAGAATTAGAAGAAGTCTTAACAAAAGGTGGAATAAACAGAATAATGTTAGATAACTTCACTGTAGAAGACACAAAGAAAGCAGTAGAACTAATAAACCATAGATACGAAGTAGAAAGCTCTGGAGGAATAACAGAAACTACCATACTTGACTATGCAAAGACAGGAGTAGATTATATATCTGTTGGAGCATTAACACATAAAATAGATAGTATAGACCTAAGCCTTGTTGCAGAATAAGCAATGACACGACCATCAAATAGATATTTTAGAAAAATATTATATTGGCGTCCTGTTAGAACTTTATTGCACTATTCACGACTTTTAATTCTACCAGGATTTCAAGGCATACCGCTATTTGATGTTGCTATTTTCTTTATTAAAGGTTTAACAAAAGGAGCAATCAGCCAAAGAGCCTCGGCTGCCTCCTTTCGTTTTGCGATAGCTTTATTCCCTTTACTACTATTTTTCTTTACTCTTTTACCATATTTTGATACGCAATACTACTCAGAACAGATATTTTCATTTCTCAAAAACACACTACCATTAGACATTTATTTACCAATAGAAAGCACTCTTAATGAAATACTCAATAGAAAATATAATGGATTGATGTCAATAGGTATCATAACATCAATATATGCAGCTTCAAGTGGAATAAATGCAATGATACTTTCTTTTAATACCTCTCATCATCATTCTGTAGAAAAACACAAATGGTGGAAACGCCGTTTGATAAGCATGATAATGGTAGTTATTTCGGTAATAGGAATAATAATAGTTTTAACTCTTTTAGGAGGTTTTAAGATATTTATTAATTACTTATTATCGGCACACATTATCAATTCAAGTCTGCAAATAATCTTTCTTAAAATCTCAAAATGGATAATAGTAATCTCTATGATATACTTTGCCTTTGCAGCTTTGTATTATTATTCTTTAGAATCAAAGAAAGGCTATAAATTCTTTTCAGCAGGAGCAAGCCTTGCAACAATACTATTTCTTGTAAGCACAGAAGCTTTTATATTATACATAAAATTCTTCCCTCTTTATAATGCACTATATGGTTCAATAGGAGTATTAATACTATTATTCTTATGGATATATATTAGTTGTTTCTCTATACTTATAGGATTTGAACTTAACGCAAGCATATCTGATGCATACAAAGAAAAATACACACAAATACACTCAGAAGAAACAATAGCAATATCAAGAACAGCTATTACTACAAATCCACAAAAGAAAGTCAAAAGACTAATGAATAAAATAATAATTAAGTATAACAAATATAATAAAAAATGAAAATACCATTTTCTCCTCCATACATAGACCAAGATGTCATAGATTCAGTAACAGAATCTTTGCAAAGCGGTTGGATTACTACAGGTCCAAAAGTAGCAGCCTTAGAATCAGAATTAACAACTTATCTAAAGGCTAAATCAGTAGTATGTGTTAATTCATGGACTTCAGGAGCTACACTTGTTTTAAGGTGGTTAGGAGTAGATAAAGACGATGAGGTAATTGTACCAGCCTACACTTATTGCGCAACAGCAATGGCAGTTATGGAAGCAGGAGCAAAACCTGTAATGGTGGATATATCTTCTAAAGACTTGACTATAGATGTTGAAAAGATAAAACAAGCAATTACCACAAAAACAAAGGCAATTATAACAGTTGATATAGGCGGTTGTCCTTGTCAATATGATAAAATAAGAGAACTACTTGCAGAAGAAGAGATAAGAAAACAATTTTCAGCCAAAACCAAAGTTCAAGAAAAATTACAACGTATTCTTTTGATTTCAGACTCTGCTCACGCCGTTGGTGCAGAATATAAAGGCAAAACAATAACTCAATGGGTTGATGTCAGCGTACAATCTTTTCATGCCGTTAAAAACATAACATCAGCAGAAGGAGGTGCAATATGTTTAAACCTACCTGAAGAAATGGGAGATGCAGAAGAGATAAGAAAATACTTTAAGTTGATGACCCTAAACGGACAAACTAAAGATGCTTTTACAAAAAACCAAGCTGGAGCATGGCGTTATGATATTGTAGATTTCGGAATGAAAATCAATTTGCCCGATATAAATGCTGCAGTAGCTCTAACTCAATTAAGAAAATATGATTACTTGTTAGAAGAAAGAAAAAGAGTATTTGAGTTATATCATAAACTGCTAAGTGAATATCATTGGGCTATATTACCTCCAAAATCTAATAATAACTTTAAATCAGTTTATCATTTATTCCCATTAAGAATAAAACCTATAACAGAGCAACAAAGAAACCAAATAATAGAAAACCTATCTAAAAAAGAAATTGCAACAAACGTACACTACATACCAATGCCTGAGCTAACTCTTTTCAAAAATATGGGATATAAAATACAAGACTACCCTCAAGCATTTGATGCTTATACAAGAGAAATCACACTACCACTTTACCCACAACTAACAAACCAACAAGTAGAGTACATAGTAAGAAATCTTGTAGAAGAGTATTATTCAGTATTAAATAAAAACCAATAATGAAAAGACTATTCGATATAACAGCTTCCTTATTTGGATTAATAGTACTCTCTCCAATACTAATACCAATCGCCTTATGGGTAGGGCTATCCAGCAAAGGAGGTGTATTCTATATGCAAATCAGAGTAGGCAAAAACAACAAAGACTTTAAACTCTATAAGTTTCGCTCCATGAGAGTAAACTCTGACAAGCAAGGATTGCTCACAGTAGGAAGCAAAGACAATAGAATAACCAAAGCAGGCTATTTTATAAGAAAATATAAAATAGATGAACTTCCACAACTTCTAAATGTCTTAAAAGGGGATATGAGTTTTGTAGGACCAAGACCAGAAGTAAGACGTTATGTAGAAATGTATAACGAAGAGCAAAAACAAGTTTTAAAAGTAAGACCCGGCATAACAGATCCTGCTTCTATTAAATACAGAAATGAAAATGACTTACTATCTAAAGCCGACGACCCTGAACAATACTACATTACTAACATAATGCCTGACAAACTCCGAATAAATATAGATTATATCAATAATAGAACATTTCTAAAAGATATAAAGATAATCTTTCAGACAATATTCGGATAAATGAATCTTTAATTAATATTTAAACTACATTTAAACAGATTTGTTTTTTCAAAGAATCGCATTATTATCTCTTTGTGAAAATGAATTTTCTTCAAGAGATAATTCATTTTCTTAAAGAGATAATAGATTTTCACAAGGAGAAAACGATTTGAAAATCTATTTTAATTTTATTAATTCAAAGAAAAAAAGTCCGAAAGCTTAATCTCTCGGACTTTTTTTTAAGACTTTTTAATTTAGAGTCTATCTTATTTCTTTTTATTTACCATTATATCTAATATCATATTGTCCATTTCGTCCATAGCATAACGGCCTATTTTGCCAAGATTGTTAATAGAACGGTCTATGCAACCCTCAGCAATTCCGTCTGTGTTATCTACAACGATATTATTCATTGCTAACAAAATAGAATCAAAAGCAGAGTTAAGCCCTACAGAAACCTTTAACGCACAACTTGGTTTTGCACCATCGCACGCCATTCCTGTTATTGTGTTTATCATATTGCGTATTGCATAACAAATTTGTAAAAGGCTTCCTCCTTGAAGATAAGTTATACCTGCTGCAGCTCCCATAGATGCGTTTACTATTCCACATAATGCAGATAGTCTTCCTATCTTATTTTTAATGTAAATAGACATTAAATGAGAAAGAGTTAAGGCTCTTATTATTTCTTCTTTGCTTTTGCCGGTCAATACTCCAAATTCATAAACAGGCATTGTGCAAGTTATTCCTTGGTTTCCACTACCTGAATTGCTAAATACAGCAAGTGTAGCTCCGTCCATTCTTGCATCTGCTGCTGCACATGTGCGAGCTATGACTTCTTTTCTTATATCTCCATTAGCAGTTTCTTTGATTTGTTTGCCAATGTTAAGACCATACTTATTAGTTAAGCCCTCTTGAGATATTTTGCTATTTACTTCTGCTGTTTGATAAATCCATTCCAAGAAACTAATATCGCTTTGCGTAGCGTAGTCATATATTTCTGGTGCAGAAATAGTGTCTATTATACTATTTGTATTCGCAGTTTCTGTGCTTTGCTCTAAGTCTTTGTGAAGTAATATTTCTTTATTCTTTTGTAGATGAATGTAGTTTAAGTGGTTTTGAGCTATTATGACTTTTGAAAATGTGTTGTTTTTACCAAAGCAACGACATTCTATGTAAAGTTTTTCGCTTGTTTGAGCAAGGTCTATCTTTATTTCGTGAGTGTCAAGCCATTGTTTTGCTATTTCAACGTTTTCTTTTGCATTTTCTAATACTTGCAATTCTTTTTCGCTTTCCCCACAAACAACACCTAATGATATAGCTATTGGAAGCCCTATCATTCCTGTGCCAGGTATTCCTACTCCCATAGCGTTTTTAAGTACGTTTTTGGAGAGTAGCATTTCAATTTCTACAACTTCATCTTCAAGAAGTTCTTTTGCTTTTGCTACAGATAGAGCAACAGCTACTGGTTCGGTACAACCAACTGCTAATACAATGTTTTGTTGCATTAGTTCTCTAATGCTTTCTTGTCTTGTCATAGCTTTATGCTTTATTTTTTAGAGTATATCTTTTCTAATACTGCAGCTCTATATTTTTCTGCATATTCTTTTGAGAAAGTTTCAAAATCCATATTCTTTATATGTCCTTCTCCTATATATACTATTACTTTTTCAAATTCTGCTGGTGGATAATATCCAGGTACAACTGTAATTACATTAAAGTCTTTATCCAAAATTGAGAAAGAAGGATAAGATAGACGATTATTTAATAAATAGTAAGCAAGTTCGTGTGGGTTTCCTCTTTTTGAATTTGTATTTTGTACTTGGTTTCTATAAGTTTTGCCGTTTATTGTTACATCTTCTTTTTGTTCTGCATTGAATTTTGATGCAATGAAATAGTGATTCATTAGTTTTGCTATCAAAGTATCAGAGAATGTGTCTTTGTCCATGCGTTTGCACCAGCCACACCAATCTGTGTAACAGTCAATAAAGTATTTTTTGTCTGCATTTGCTTTCTTTGACATTGCTTTTTCAGCTTTTGTTAAGTCTTTCCAATCTATGCTCTCTTGAGAGAATGAAACTAGACTAAATGCTATAAATGCTAAGCTTAAGATGATTTTTTTACTTTTCATACAAATTGTTTTTTGATTATTGTTTTATTACTTTTACTCCTTTGAAATAGTGTTCTATTACTTCCCAATATTCATATCCTTCTTCACACATTTTTATTGCTCCTTCTTGACTCATGCCTACTCCATGCCCATAACCTTTTCCTGTTAGCTTTACTTCTCCTCCCCATTTTTGTACGTTGAAGTAGGTAGATTTTAAGTTGAAGTCTTTTCTTACTGTTGTAAGAGGGATACCTAAAATTTCTGTTTTTCTTCCGCTTTCTTGAGAGAAATTAATTAGTGCATCTTCTATCTCTTTACTTTTTATGTTTAGGCCTTTACCTTTGAAATAGTTTAACCAATCTCTTAGTTTTATGTATTTCTCCCATTGATAATTTTTACAGCCAACAGAAAAACTATCTTCTACACTAACTAAATAAGGAACTTCTTTCCCCCAAACATCTTTTGCATTAACTGTTGTTCCTCCAGAGTTTGAGTGAAATAGAGTTTCTATTATATTGCCTTCAGAATCTACTATTATTTCTCCTTTACTCTTATAAGCACCTTCTGTTACTTCTTTCTTATTAGCACGAGTTTTGTATGCTTGACAATGAACACCATCACATAAGTTGTACCCTTCATTTGAGTGCTTTTCAAGATTATTCATCATGTAGTTTCTACAACAAATAGCTTGTATTTTAAAGAAGTCTATGTTTGTTGTAGCTCCCCATGTTTCACTTTGCACAACTCCTGCTAAATAATTTTCGGTTTTAACTACGTTAATTATAAAAAGGGATTTGTTTTTACTACTGATTTCTAAATTGTCGTCGTATCTTCTTTCTGTTAATTGAGGCTGTATAGGTGTAATTCTAAAGAAGGCTTTTAGCCCTGTTGCTATTAGGTTAATCTTTTTTGTTTTGCATACAGTGCTATCGTTAATTTTTATTTCAAGATTGCCATCTAAATCTTTGATTTTTACTTTGGCAGTCTTATTTATTTTTATTTTATCGCCTTTATCTGTTTCCATATAGTATTGACCAAAAGAAGGAATAAACAATACTTCTTCTATTTGTTGGTCGCTAAATATTCTTATTCTTATATTATCTATATTGCTTGCAGAGCTTTGTGCTTTGCATATAGAAAAAGTAAAAAGCAAGCTTATGATTAAGAGTATTTTTTTCATTTCTTTGAGTTTAAGTCTTCTATTATTGATTGAGCAATTGCAGACGAAGCTCCACTGTCGCCTAATATAGTTTTTAACTTTCTAAACATATATTGCATTTGCTCTCTGTAGTTTTCATCAAAACAGATTTTTTTAAATTCTTTTTCTAATTGATTTTCGTTCCATTGGTCTTGAAGAAGTTCCACTACAGCCTTTTCTTTTAGTATAATGTTTACTAAAGATATGTATTCTATTTTTACTAAATATTTGGCAGCAAGGAATGAAAGTGCGTTTGCTTTGTAGCAAACTACTTCTGGAACTTCAAATAGTGCTGTTTCAAGAGTTGCAGTTCCTGATGTCACAACTGCTGCGTATGAATTATTAAGAAGTGAATAAGTTTGGTTATAGATTAGTTTTACGTTTGTTCTATCGCCTATTAAAGACTTATAAAATTCTTCATTATGTGTGCTTACTCCTGCTATTACGAAATCAAATTCTGTGTATTTATCAACTAATGATAGTTGTATTGGTAGCATTTTTTTGATTTCTTGAGTTCTTGAACCAGGTAAAAGAGTTACTATAGGTTTTTGTCCTAATCCGTGTTCTTCTAAGAATTTTGTTTTGTCTGCATGTATTGAGTAATCGTGTATTTCGTCTAATAATGGATTGCCTTTGTATTCTACTTCCATAGAATGTTTGGCATAGAATTCTTTTTCGAAAGGTAATATGACATATAGCTTTTCTAATATCTTTTTCATGGTTTTTATTCTGCCCTTCTTCCATGCCCATACTTGTGGAGAGATATAGTAATAATTCTTTATGCCATTTTTATGTGCGAATTTTGCCATTCTTAAATTGAAACCAGG
>RHMF01000143.1_pt1 | contig 28985 bp, 16 predicted proteins | sample 5365151 | NCBI WGS metagenome assembly RHMF01 (sample SAMN10266501, study PRJNA497801) | feces metagenome | isolation source: feces | host: Bos taurus | place: China: Prairie of Fairy Mountain | collected 2017-08-14 | reverse complement strand
TTCTCATCTTTACTTTCGTTTTCTATTAATACGAACAGAAGCCCAAGAATACGCAAAAAGCCAAGCACTTCCCAGCACCTGGCTTTTTACCTTAGAAAACTAAGTCATGCTAACTAATCACTAACTAACTTTAACTAACCAATTAACTAACCAATTAACTAACCTAATGCCTTGCTCCTCACATTTCTTGATAGTAAAAGGCAGACCATTGGGCAGTTTCTTCTGCATGACATCCCAATCGCCTAAACCCTGACGGTCATTATTGCGGGGATACTTGTTACCAAACCAACCATCATCAAGCAGAAACAGGTCTACACCCACTTCCTTGGCCTCGCCGAAGAGCGACTGCAACTTCTCTTCATCGAAACGGAAGTAGGTGTTCTCCCAGTTATTGAGCAGCGTCATACGGTCTTCCGTGCCTTTGTATAACTGATGTTTCATCATCCACCGCTGGAAGTTACGGCTTCCTTGTCCCGTACCATTCTGCGAGATGGTATATATAAAGTCGGGGGTTCGGAACACTTCACCGCGACGAAGCAGATAGCGCGACGCATCGGGGTTGATGCCCGTCAGCACACGCAGACAGTTATCATGATCCACCTCGAAGGTCATACGGTAGTTGCCTGTCCAGCCAATTGTACCCATCAGCACCTCACCGTGATTCTCAGAGACATGATCGCCTAAACCCACCATGAAATAAGGTGGTGTGATCAATGCCGAGCGCGTGCCCAAACGGGTATCAAGTATCTTACGACCGTATTCCAGTTTGGTTTCCTTCATCTGCATCTCTTTGCCCCAATCGTCGGCGAACTGCATCAGATAATAGCTGGGGCACTCGAAGTAGAGGATGCCAGAAGCGTATCGGGATATATACACCTCGCCCTTCTCGTCGTGTTTGATTTCTGTCCATTGTCGGATAATGTTTTCTTGAGGATAGACCTGATAGTGCAGCGTTACGCTGACGGGATAGAGTGAATCACGTAACTGTATAATTGTCTCATCGCCCTGTTGACTATGCGATACATATTTCAGCACGCTGGTGGGATTACCATCGGCATGACGAATCTCGAAGGCAGGCTCATAGTAGTCCTCAGTCCCCATCACCGTGTATGCCTCAAAGCCTTTAATTTGACTCGTAGTCAGCATCGTACCTGGCATATCGAGCATTATGAGGTCGGTACCTTCTGCAAGCCGTGTCCCCAAGTAGGTCTGATACAACTGGTGGCTATCCTTCACCTTCAAAACCAACTGGGTGCAGTCGGTCTGGATATTGATAATTTGGGCATAGACAATCATAGCAGTCATTAGCCCTATAACGATTAATAATGATTTCTCATAGTTGTCTATCTCGACGATACTAACGTACAGAGCGACTTGGCCTTCATATTCAGCGTGTAGGCTTTGCCATTCAGGGAAATCGTCTTATCAATGGCCTGATCCAATGGATTGTGGAATAGGTCACTACATCCCTGGCCTTGGAAGGGATGTTGCCATTGGCTGACACCTCTTTCACTTGTTGGGCATTCAGTCCCAGTGTCACTGCCATCAAGCAGATTGTCATTACATTCTTTTCCATAATCAATAATATACTTGTTCATTTTCAATATCATCGAGTTTGTTTAATGAGAATTTTGAGCGGATAGACCGCACCCTTATAATTTTCATCAGAATCAGCCACAGCTACTACCCAGATATTGAACGAACGCCGGGGGTTGTCCAGCCCAGCCTCGTAAGGATAGATGCGGAAGGTGGTATCGTCAAGTTGCTCCACTGGGCCGCTAATGACTTCGATGTATGGTTTCTGACTGCCATGTACGAAGGATTCCTTTTTGTGGGTATCGTCCGTAAAGACCGCTTTCAGATGGAAAGTTTCACCCATAATGACACTCTCAGGCTCATGCTCAAAACCAACATATTGCACCCGCTTATCTCTCGTCTCGGCATAGCGAGCCTCCGTCAGTTCAGCCATCTCACGGTCAAAGTACCAGAAGGCATCATGACGGTCACCCTTATAGTCGGCATATGGAGCAGCCTTCGGACGCTCAGCTACACTGAATATGTCATCATTGGCACCATCACCGTCATTGGGTGCCATATCGGGATTATAGCGACATGCCAGCCAACCATCACGTGGATTTACCTTCTTAAGTGTACCGTCAGCATTAAGTCGTAGAGCCATCGACTTCTCGATGAACTTTGCTATATATTCTGCCGTCTCATCCCCACAGTCAAAATGTCCACGCCCCGTATCACACAGGAAGGATACGCAACTCTCAGGATACATCATTCTGAAAGCCAAGGCCGGACGCACTCGGGCTTCCCACCATTCATACTCACCTTCTATCATCAAACCTGGGATACCATCGATATTTCGAGTCCTGCCCCACTCCACATTGGCAGTTCCATAACCCGTCAGATTCGTGCGAGGTGCATCGCCATGGAAGGAGATGATACAGAGTGTACGGTCATTATTCCATGCCGCAAAGTTCCAAGGAAAGGTAGCCTGCGCAGAATGCCCCAATGGGATAATCGGCACACGCTCCAACTCTTTGTGTCCGCTCTGGCCTGCCAACCCAACCATCATCTCCTCGAAAGTCTGCTGACAGCCAGATGTCGGATCCCAATTGCGAGAAAAAGCAGGAGCTACCCACACCATGCCCACTCCCAGTTGCTTCATGCGTTTCTGGAAAAGAGGATTCTTGTAAATCGCCTCTTCAGTCATATTCTGCTGTGAAAGCACCACGGCCTTCACAGTCTGACATCCCTCAGGAATCCACAGATAGGCCTCGGGAGCCTTACCTGTCTCTGCCGAAATATAACCTGTCAGCGATACCGACCACTGATACATACCACTTGCTCCTACTGCCTGTGCTATAATTGCAAAAGCCAGAATCAACATGCTCAATAATAGTCTTTTCATATTCTACTCTACTTGTTGTTTGAAAATCTCATACGGAAACTGAAAGAGTAATCATCGTCGAAGAGACGATACTCTTTGTGAGGCAGTTCGCCCCAACTATTGTCACCACCAACACCGCGCTGCTGGCTGCTAAGAATGACATAGGTCTCACGGCGAGGGTACATATCACACTGATGTAACATCTTGCGCTCCTGCCCGTGGTCGAGATCCTCGTCCATGAAGTGGAGGGCAGAGAAGTCCATACCCGACGGCTGAATAGCCTCGAAGCGAATGGTCTGCCCCTGCTTCTCACTGTTGATTTCTGCCCAACGCACGTCGCAGTGGTTTCCCGTCTGCTGCGGCAGAATATAGGGATAGTACATATCGGAAACGGTGCTCACGTAGCGCCCTATGAACTGCGATGTCTTGCGGTCGCTGTAGTTCTCCCATGGGCCGCGTCCGTAATAGCCGACGTTCTCAAATTCCTTTGGCAGTGCCATGCGCATGCCGAAACGCGGCATCTCTGGCAGTTTCCTGTCACGGGTGTCCATTTGGGCACTGACAGTAATAGAGCCGTCGCCAGCGATGAAGTATTTCAGCTGATAAGGCTGTTGCAGGTCATTTAACATAAGATCTACAGTGACGGTGACGCCATCGGCTGATTCATCTATCTTGAAGTTCTCTGCAGATCGGTTCACCTGCGCGTTCTCCCACACACCACTGCGCTGATGCATCTGATTGCCATAGTCGTTGTCGTTTGGTGCACGCCAAAAGTATGGCTCCAACAAGGCACGACGGGCAAAAATAGCCTTCCCATCATACTTCAGCTTGCCAAGAGCACCAGTGATTTTATTAATCTCACCGGAGAGCGGTCCAGCGGTAAACCCCATCTTGCCTTTATGATTATCAATCTTTACCTGTTGACTAAAGGTATGCGACTGATTCATTCCCTTCTGGGCCTTCCGAACGAACTGCTCCTTAGCCTGTTCATACCCCATTGGCAGCAATTCGGTTGCCATGCGTGTATAAGCATATACTTGTAGTGTATACTCCTTATCGTCCATAGATGGTAAAGCTATCTTTACCGTCTCCTCCTTTTCTGGGGCAGTCTTCATTTTGAGCATGCCTTCAGCAACCTGTTCACCTTCGCGACAGAGCGTCCAATGTAAATCGTAGTCGGTCAGTGAACGGTAGTGATACTCGTTACGTACGGTAAGTTGACCTTTGTCCCAGTCGAACTTGGGGAATATGATATCCTGATACACCTTCTTTACCTCCCAGGCATGAGGTTGCGGACTCATGTCGGCCGCCAGTACGCCGTTACAGTTGAAGTTACGGTCATCGGGCCACAGCAGACCTCCATCCTCACCATTGTATATCCAATAAGTACGACCATCGCGCGTTTGCCTACGGAAACCTTGATCCTGAAAGTCCCAGATAAATCCCCCCTGAAGATTGGGCGATTCTTTGATAAGTGTCCACATATCCTGAAAATTACCGCCGCTGTTGCCCTGCATGTGAGCATATTCGCACATAATGAAGGGACGCTGTTTGCCACTCTTGGCATATTCCTGTACGCGCCACCAACCTGGATACATCAATGCCACCACGTCGGTGTTCTCATCTTCCCAAGCCTGTTCGAACTGGACATAGCGCGTCTTATCATGTGCCTTGAGCCAATGGTATTGTTCGTGGAACACCGCTCCATTGCCACACTCGTTGCCCATCGACCAACCGATAATGGCAGGATGATTACGGTCGCGATAGAACATCCGCTGGATGCGATCGCGATGAGCCGATGCCCACTCAGGCAAGTAGGCTGGGTGATGGATGGTGTCAGTAAAGTAAGGGACCGAGCCCATGCCGTGTGTCTCGATATTGGCCTCGTCAACCACCATGATGCCGTACTTGTCGCAGAGGTCGAGCCACTCCGGACAGTTGGGATAATGGCTTGAGCGCACGGCATTCATGTTCAGTTCGCGCAGACGTTTGATATTGTCCATCATAATGGCACGCGTCTGCACATGACCCAACGAGTCATTGTGCTCATGGCGGTTCACACCCTTGATATACTGCACCTTGCCATTGACAAGCAAACGAGCATTCTCTATCTTTACTTCACGGAAACCCACATGCTGACGGATGGTGTCCTGCCCCAGTATCATGAGCATCGTATATAAATAAGGTGTCTCGGTGCTCCAGAGGCGAATGCCTTTTAGTTTAGTATGTAGAGTGTAGAGTATAGAGTTCGCTACCGCCTGCTTTTCACTCCAGATGGTTTTGTTCTGCGCATCTTGAAGCAGCATTTGCAGTTGGCCGGCATGCTGTTTCCCATCGAAGTTGCGCAATGACACCTCGACATCGAGTATGCCGTTCTTGTAATTATCTACTGGTGTGGCACCTATATTATAGTCCCAAATGCAAAACGGTTGGTAGGCCTGTAAGTAGACATCACGCTCTATGCCTGTCAGTCGCCAGAAGTCCTGGTCTTCCATATAGGAACCTTCGTGATAGCGATAAACCTGAACGGCAAGCAGATTCTCACCATCTGTGAGTAGCTGCGTGACATCGAACTCTGCCGGTGTCTTCGAACACTTCGTCATGCCAGTTTCTTTGCCATTGACATAAATACGGGCATAGCCGGTAATGCTGCCGAAGTGAAGGATTATTTCGCGTCCCTTCCATTCCTGTGGTACTGTGAAACGAGTGCGATAGGTTCCCACGGGATTAGGGATATCTATCTTCGGCGGATTGGGTGTCCACAGGTATTCGATGTTGGCATAATAGGCTGTTCCATATCCTTGCAGCTCCCAATTAGATGGCACGACAATCTTGTCCCATGCCGAGTCATCGAAGTCTGTGCGATTGAAATCTGTCGGAGCCTGCAGGATGTCATCATCGTAGCGGAAGTGCCACTGTCCGTTGAGTAGTTTGGTATGAGAGGTCTTAAACCATGCATGGGGTTTCTCTTTGCCACGCTCAAAGACTGTAGGGTTCTCCCACTCATGCTCGTAGGCATTTGCAGGAACAATACAGAGTACACATAAAATAAGGAATAATATCTGTTTCATGTCGATCTACTTGATAAGTTTGTATTTCGGTTTACAGGTACCATCAACTATAGTCTTGCCACCCCAGTGCATCAGATAGAGTTTTGCAAGCGACGAGAAGTAGGAAGTCTCACTGCGACGCACGGCACTACCGTAACAAACGAACATATCTCGGGCAGATGCTGGATTAGTGCCCTCCTTGTATTTCACAGCCAGCATATAGGCATCGGTTGTCCACCCGTCTGCCTCTATCCATGAGTTGCTGTGCATCAGTCTGCCGTCGGCCAACTGGTTGATATAAAGGTCGGTCACCTCGTCATGCCATGTGATACGCAGGCCTATCCAGTCCTTGCCCTCTCTGCGCTCCATCACAGGCAGATCTTTGTCATCTGGTGAGTCTTTGAGGATAATGGCATTGATAGCCTTGATGCGGTCGAACTTACCGGGCAGGTTCAGTGACAGGTATCGCTCAGTTCCCTTCAGGTCTTCTGTCGGTACCTCGGGTTCTTCCCAATAGAGATCCTCTGGGTAGTCGTGAATAAAATTGCTCAATGCTGCCAGTCTTGGATATAGCGGACGAACGATGACGGAGGCATCACCTTGAGTGAAGGTGAAGTCGGCATTATGCTTCTTTATCTCCCCACGATAGTGCCATAGCCACTCAAAGTTACCAGCCTCGTGGGTCTTCAGGTCATCGATGATATAGATAACCTTGTCAATCCAAAGGAAGTGGCGGAACTGCCGACTGAAGTTCTTTGCATAAGGTCCTGTGCCGTCAGCCAGTATGTATCGCATCCGTCCAGCATCCATCAGATAATATAGGTATCCGCGCAGAGGCGAACCATGATATTGTTGTTCAGTGGGCTGGCCCTCGCCATTGAAGAGAACCACATTGTGTGCCTTACTCTGAAAGAAGTAATTGCGGTATTGTTCATTGGGATACCAGCAGTGACCTCCGTCCTTCAGGATGTCTACACCTTTGTGCCAGAGCGAGAACCCTGTGGCATCAGCATGACTGTGGTTCCACGTGTAGCCGCACTTCACGGCGAGCATCGTCGGGTCGGTGTCCCACGAGCTACGCATAGTGGCCCATCCGAAGTCAGCAAAGAGCTGTGACAATTGGCGCGATGGCTGTCGTGGAGCCTTGTCGGTGTCTGGCCAATAGAGGAATCCAATTGGTCGAGTGAGGTAATAGCCATCGCGATCCTGACCTTGTTCTACACAGTGCAGATACCACAGGATGTCAGGATCTTCGTTTCCCAGTGCCCAAAGTGTCACCATTGTGTTAGTAGCCACAATATTCTGGTGGGAGTCGCCAAAGTTCAGGCTCTCCATATTCTGTTTGTGGGGATAGCACACATTGATGAAGAAGGTTGGGATATTCTTCAGTTCAGGTACTGGCGAGAGCGACTTTTCTCCATAGACATTACGCCAGGCGATGCGGAACATCAGAGCCTCGCTGATGCCGAAGTTGGCATAGTTTACACTCTCGTACATGCCGCCTGCTGCATCCATCGTCTTGGGTTTGTGCTGTAACACGTCCCCCTCGAAGGCGAACCATTGTGGCACAGCCTCCTCCATCTCCGTAGCCCAACTCTTAGCCTGAGGGATGTCGTCACGCAGAGCCAGTGCCATGATACCCCCCATACAGGCACACGATGTCCACCAGTTGTGCCCCATAGAGTTGAGTGAGTGAATACGTGTAGGTTCCACGAGCCAGTCGCCGAGCGATGGCTCAAGTGCCAGACGATATAATGCGGTGCTGATGGTCTTGCGATCAGAAACAGAGAGTCTATCGCGGATGGCATCGTAGGCAACTGCCGTCTGCAATGTTCGCCCCGCCAATCCCAGGTCGGCACGCCAAACGGGTTTGCGAGCCAGCATCTCTGCACTGCCCCAAGTTTTGGTATCTTTCAGCCGCAGCAGCATGTCATGCATTGCATCGAAGTACTTCGTGCTGTCGGTCATTAACCACACCAGCGACATGTATTCCATCTTCCGAATGTCACGTGTCCTTGCTCCCTCATCGGCACGTCGGCATATCTCTTCCCAAGCCTGCTGCCGCTGCGAGTCTTTCTTCAGCTGAGCCTTTGCCCACGCTATCTTTTCCTTGCTATAGAGAAGGTGAGAGTGTTTAGTGCTCTGTGCATCTGCCATTAAAACAGATGCCGCCGTAACTATAATCAATACAATCCGTTTCATTTGATGATTTCTATCTGATTGTCATTCATATTTGTTCTTCCTATCTCCAACTCTTCGGTGTCAACGGATATCAAGGCCTTTTCACAGTGTTCACTCCCCTCACTGCTGAAGATTACATTATCCAGTCTGATATCCTTGGCATAACGAATACTACAGCTATAGCTAGCATTCTGTCCACCTCATTAGTCAAGCACTTATTCATCATTGCAATCTCCTATTATTAATAACGTTGAAATTTATCCTTTAGCATGTTATACGAACAGATCGTTTGTTTTACTTAAATAATTCCCGACGGCCATTTAAGACCATCGGGAAAACCTATTGGAAAGTATGAAGCGATTACCACTGTGGGTTCTGTTTCAGCTCGGGATTGAGGGCAATCTCGTCTGTGGGAATCGGCTGAAGATAGTTTTTCTTCGAGAAGATGCGGTTAGGCTGCGTCTCAATGATGAGGGCACCGGCCTTCACCTTAGGCATACCAGCAGTATAGGTGCTCTGGTCGGCATCTTCTGTCGTCACATAGCCCTTGCCAGCCCATACGGATGCATCGTAAATCTTCTGTCCAGCATTATTGGGGTTATCTTCTGTGGCAAAGAGAGTGGGTGTGCCGTCATATTCCACATAGTAAGAGCATGTCGGACGGGCCAGCTCCTTTTCTGCAATGCCCCAGCGACAGAGGTCGCTTACACGGAATCCCTCACCGTACAATTCAATCGACCTTTCACGACGAATCTCTTCCTTCATATCCAGGCCATTATTGCTGACCAGCGCATTTGTCAGATCGGCAATGTGTGCACGCTGGCGAATAACGTTGATAGTATTGGTAAGGTCGGTGTCAGATATGTTGCCACTCAGTTCAATCGTGGCCTCAGCATAGGTGAGCAACATCTCTGGGAGACGAATGTGCATATAGTCAGCACACTGCTGATATTCAGCACGGGCTTCCTCTGAACAGAACTTACGAGCTCCATACCCTGTGGCTTCATAACTTAACAGGTTGGGCATGGTGATTTGATTACCAGCCTCTGACTCTGGTGACACACTGAAGTTTGCGGGTTTGCTATACTCATTGTTCGAACGCCAGTAGCGTCGTCCAGGTACTGCAAAGTAAGCACTCATACGGGCATCACGGTTTTCAAATTCAGAAGCAAACTCATGATATCCTTTGAACAACGGTGAGATATTGACAGGCAGGCCATCGGTACAGAGGAACATGTCCATCATCTTTCTTGAAGATGAGACGCCACCCGAGGAGTGTGTTAAGTTCATATCTGAATAGCGCTGCTGCGCATAGTCGTAACACTTGCGGAAGATAGCTTCATCATTGGTGCTCTTGTCCTGACCATTGGGGTTAGAGCCAGAGCCCTCCAGACAGAAAAGATAGAATGATGACATGTTCTTATATTCCTCGATGGCATTCTCCTCAACACCCATCCAGATACTAAACTCATTGGCATACTGACCACCACTGACAAACTTGGCAGACTCCGTCTTAGCCATATTCAGCAACTCATCTACGGAAGGATAGCCACTGGGAACTGCCGTACCTGCACCGCTGCTGCTTCCGTCACCATTGGTGGCATCTGAGGAGCCCACTCCATTGTATTTCTCCCATGTTCCTTCGAACAAAGCCACACGAGCTTTGAAAGCGCAGATGGCCTCGATCGTCAGACTACCGTTGTTGCCTGTTGAACTCTTGGTGGCCGTTACCAGCTGTTGGGCCTGACTCAGGTCTGAAAGGATAGAGGCAACTACCTCATAACGACTGTTACGTGGTCCCCATACAATCTCTGACTGTGTATCAGGGGCTGTCGTCATCAGGGTGATACCACCAAAACGCTTCAGCAGGAAGAAGTGCCACCAGGCGCGATAGAAGTAAGCTGTACCTACAGAGTTGTTAATGTTACCACTACCTGTATAGTTAGCTGCCTGATCGAGCAGATTGTTCACATGGCGCAGACACTGATAAGCTTTCGTGTAATAAGTATCACTGGTCTGTACACCCTTTGTGCCAGACACCTCTTCATTCACTGATGAACTCAAATCTGAGCCTTCATCGAAGTTGATGGCAAACATCTCATTGCTGGAAAAGGTTGTTGCCCAGCCGTAGCACTGGTCTGCCAAACGGTTGGCAGCGTATTCGAAATCAGAGGGCTGACTGAAATAGCTCGCGGTCGTCACATTCGAGATGGGCTCCTGGTCGAGCCAGTCTGTACAGCTGCTCATGGCTAATGCAGTTGTCAAAACTGCTGCTATATATTGAATCTTTTTCATAACTGTATTCTTTTTTATTTGTTCACTTTTCATTATTCACTCTTCACTTCTTTAGAACGTTACATCCAGACCGAATGAAATGGAACTGGCAAATACATCCACACCTGCGAAGGTTTCCATTGAAGCAGCTGCCTCAGGATCATAGCCGTCCTTCACGTTAGAGATATCAAAGAGGTTCTCACCGGAAATCCACACACGTACTTTCTCTACTGGAGTCTTGGCAAGCAGGGTCTTCGGTAGGCTGTAACCAAGCTGGATTTGCTTACAACGGGCGTACCAAGAGTTGATGACATTCACATCGTTGTAGTTCTTGTAGTTCCAGTTATTGCGGTTGCCGTTACGTGAAATCAATGGGAACTTAGCATCAGTATTGGCAGCATGATATTCATTTCCTGCATACCAGGTGTTGTCCATAAAGTAACCATTAGTATTGGTCCAGCCGCTCCAGAAAGCACAACCCATCTGACCGTTGCGCACGTTGTACTGCTGGCCTACACCCTGGAAGAAGCAACTGAAGTCGAAGCCCTTGTACTCTGCACCAAGATTGATACCGAAGTTATAGTGAGGATCGGTGTCGCCATAGAAATAGAGGTCATCTTTAGTAATATCATTATCGCCATTCAAGTCCACACGGCGCACACTACCAGGAGTCAACTCATTGGCTGTACCCTGTTTCACATTACTCAGAAGAGAACCTGACACTTTGCCATTCATCTGAGTGTAGTAGGCATCCACCTCACTCTGACTCTGGAACATACCATCAGTCTTGAATACATAGAGGGCATTCAGCGGCTTACCCTCGATAATGGAGTTAACACCCCAGTTGATGGCAGTCTTGCCTGCATAGGAAGTTACTTCAGTTCTGGCATCCGACAATGTAAAGCCCACGTTATAGGAGAAGTCCTTGCCAATCTTATCGTGCCACTGTAGGGTGAACTCGAAGCCATGAGTCTTATAGGTACCAGAGTTGGTCGAAGGAGCTGTACCACCATAGGTTGCAGGATAGGTAATGTTGATGAGCATACCGTTGTTCTTACGCCAGAAGTAGTCAAACGAACCCGTCAGTTTCTGCCCCAGGAATCCGAAGTCGAAACCTACGTTGGTAGAGTTAACGCGCTCCCAAGTACGAGAGTCATCAGTGATACCAGAGATCCAAGAAGTTGGATAGAGTTTTCCGTCATAAACGGTCGTACCGGTAGAGATGGCAGCGTAAGCCTCATAGTTACCAATTGTTGACACGTTACCCGATTGACCCCAAGTAGCACGAAGTTTAAGGTTGCTCAACCAGGGCAGGTTGTCCTTCATGAACTTCTCTTCAGAGATACGCCAACCTAACTGGGCGCCGAAGAAATCATCCCAACGCTTGTCCTTTACCAGGCGAGAACTGCCGTCATGACGCCATGTGCCTTCAATCAGGTATTTGCCTGCATAGTCGTAGTTCAGACGGCTGACAAGTGAGACGTATGACCACTTATAGGCTCCAGAACTGCTGATCTTATCAGTCGTGGTATCGTAGAGGTTCAAGTCTGCATTCTCCACATACGAGGTACCGTTGTTACGATAGGCTGCTGTAGAATAGTTATCGCGCAGTTCATTGGTATTACCGAACATGGCTGCTACGTGATGATCACCGAAGGTGCGGTCATAGTTCAAGAAGAACTCATAGAGCTGATACAAGGCACGGGTATTGGTCTCAGTCAGCTGCTCGGTCTTTGATCGTGAACCGACCTGTGCATTATTTGTGATCTCGTCGGTATAATAGTCGTAGCCCTGTACTTTGTGCGACTGGGCCTTTTTGTTAGAGTTATATTGGCGGATACTTCCCTTGGCGTATGCACTCAGACCCTCTAAAACAGGACTGATGAAACTCAGATCAACGGTCAGTTTACCGCTCAGACGCAGCATGTAGTCGTGGGTGACGGTCTTACCGCCATCGTGCAAATGTGCCAGCACATTGTTGCCACCGAAGTTATCGTAGTATTTCTTGCCACTCTGTGTATAAAGGGGGAATACATAGAAGTCCTGCAAACCATAGCCGATACCGTAGGTTGGCACGTCAGTTGTCTTGGCATCATAGCTGACACCAGTCTCTAATTTCACATATTTGCCGATGTTGAAGTCAGTATTGTTACGGAAGTTGTATTTCTGCTGACCGTCGAAGGTCTCGGTGATCAGAGAGCGGTCGCTGGCATAACCTAATGAAGTGATGCTCTTGATGTTCTCGCTACCAGCCTGGATGCTCAGGTTCTGATTGGTGCCCCAGGTCGTACCATAGACGGCATCCACCTGATTGGCATTCAACGGATCAATACGATAGGTGATATTTCCATTGGTCCAGTCGAAAGCCTCGTTGTTCATCACACGTTTATAAGTATCAGCTGTGAAGCCCATAATGGCCCAAAGCGAAGAGGCGCCTGCGGGATGGTTCGTATCATTATAGTCGGCCATCAACATCATGCGTGCCCATTCAGATCCTTCTGCTGCCGGATATTTCTTACCCTGATAGTTCATGGTGGCCGACCCGTTATAGGTCACCGTCACCTTGCCTGTCTTTGCACGCTTCGTGGTGACAAGAATCACACCGCCTGCGGCACGTGCACCATAGATAGAGGCGGCAGCGTCCTTCAGCACGGAGATACTCTCAATGTCGTTCGGGTTCAGCTGATTCAGCTCCCACGCATAGGCATCCACGCCATCGATCAGGATCAGGGGATCGGAAGAGTTAGCAGAGATGCCACCACGGATACTGATCTTTGCATTATCTGTTGGACGGGAGGAGTTACGTGTAACAGTCAAACCAGGGATGGCACCCTGCAATGCTGTACCTACGTTAGAGGTGGCACGGCCTTTCAGCACGTCGTCACCCTGTACCATGCCAACGGCACCGGTCAGTGTGGCTTTCTTCTGAGTACCATAACCTACTACTACCACATCCTGCAACAGGGTAGCATCTTCTTTCAACGTAATGTTGAAGTTGGTGTTTTTACCTACAGAAACGTTCTGTGGTGCATAGCCCACATAAGTCACAACAAGCACTGACTTGTCTGACTTTACCTCCATCTGGAAGTTACCGTCAAAGTCGGTCACTGTTCCGCCAGTAGTGCCCTGCTCCTTCACAGTAGCACCAATCACGGGTTCACCCTGGGCGTCGGTTACGACTCCCGTCACCTTAATCTGTGCAGAAGCGACTACCGATACCATCAGCAACGCGGCACAAACAAATAGCTTTCTGAGTTGATTCATAAAAATAAGTTTTAGCAAAATTAATATTTAAAATTTATAATGTATACGCTTTCCTTGTTAAATTTACTCAAAATCCAATCACTTTCCTCACATTCTCTCTTACCGCATTGCGTGTGCGATAAAGTCTGGACTCTACAGCACGCTTAGAGAGATTCAATTCCAAAGCAATCTCATCGGCAGTCTTGTCCTCGAAACGACTCATCATATAGGTCTTACCGTCGAGTTCCGACATGCAGCGGATCACCTTCATTTCCACCTGACGGATGTCGTTGACCTCTGCCTCCTGATTGGTATAGCTTTGCTCCATCTGCCATCCAGTCATATCGTCCTTCACCTTATTTATATATGCGCGATGACGAAGATAGTCAGTTCGCTTCTGGTAGGCGATGGTAACAGCCAGTGCCTTCAGCTGCTCTGCAATGATGATATCGAGACCGAGAATCTTCACAAACACTTCCTGTACAAGATCCTCACAGGTGTCTGCTGCGATACACGCCTGACGGAAGATAGAGAATAATTCAGTTCTCACTTCTTGATAAGTCTGACCGATAATCTGACGGTTTGATGAGCTAATAGTTTCCATACGCAATTGGGATTGAATTTTGATTTCGATGGCAAAGATAGGATATAATAAAGCGGCAAACAAGTTTTTTCGTCTTATTTGCCGCCAACTGGTTTAGCAGTTAGTCCAACTAATTTAACTATTTGATTTTCAGTGGATTAGAAAACAGTCTACCTAAATTAGGAATACCCGTAAACTAAATCTTAACACCTTTTTTCTTCATATACTCGTTAGGAGTCATCCCTTCCACCTTTCGGAAAGTAGAGAAGAAATTCGACTTCTTGAAGCCACACTGTTCACTAAGCGATGTGATTGTAAAGCGCTTATAAGCCCCCTCGTCTATCAGTCGCTTGAATTCATTCAGGCGATAGCGATTGATAAAGTCATAGTAATTTTCCTTCAGATAGAGATTGAATACCTGACTGAGTTTCGGAGCAGAAAGATGCAGCACGTCGGCAAGGTCCTTCATCTTCAAGTCAACATTGGTATAAACCTTATTCCTCTCTATATACTCCTTCATCCGCTGCACGATCTCTGCGCACTCGTCTTCATCAACCTTCACCTTCTGGTACTTTTCCGTTGGTTCCTCCAACAACTGCTCACTTTTCACTCTTAATTCTTCGCTCTCAATAAGTGCATCCTCAATCTCGTCACGCTCAGAAAGCAGAACCTTCGTAGTCTTTCTGAATCGCCACCATAGCCATAGAAGCACGATAGACACAATCAACAGAACAAGTTCAAAGATGGCCCAACCTGACGGTAGGACTGACAATGTATAGACAGAAGCTGTACCCTCGACACCTGCCAAGCGTACTTCCAACTGATGACTGCCTAACATCAGTCCACGGATATCTATAGGCTTTCCGTCATCAACCGTCTGCCAATCGTCATCTCCCAAACGATATTCATACAGCCGACCTGTATGCTTGGCATAGTCTGGCAACAACAGCTCTGCCTGTAGCACCTCTGATGTGATATTCCAACTAAGCCTGAGCTTGCGCTTCTCATTGGCGATATACTCCTCAACAATAGGCAAAAGGTCACTGCCCCGACGGATGTTATACAACTGAGTCTTGTAATGCGACCTCTGCTGCCACGTGGTCAGACTGTTTAAATCAGCGTAGAACAATCCTTCCGATGTGGCTACCCACAAAAGACTGTCTTGTCCGATACTCATATCACTGATGAGGTCACCACGCAGACCCTCGCCATATCCGAAATGCATCATTTCCTTGATGGCATAATCAAAGCAGAAAACGCCACGCTCTGAAGCCAGCAGATAATGACCTTTCATATCATCCACAAAACTGCGACACCATTTGTCTGAAAACGTAATGGGCAGCTTTAGTTCGCCGAAGTTTGTCATTCTCTCGTTGGTGTAGAATGTCTGTGGTCCCGTACGCATGAACACCAACCCATCATGCCCTTCGGCACCGCGCATCCACGGCATTTTATTAAAGAATCCCTTTGGGAAGTTAGTCTCTACAATCTCACGGCTGCGCACGCTATAGAGCGAACACCCCGAAGAGCCCGTCAGCCAAGCATTGCCCGATCTGTCAAACGTGATACTCAGGATGAGCCCGCCCACGATACGCGAGTTCTGCTCCGTGAAGCGCTGTTGCACCTTGCCATCGCTGATAATCATCAGACCATGGCTACTGCCAATCCACAGCCGCCCGTCTGATCCTGCTTTCAAGTCACCAATTGACCCCTCGTCAAGCAATGGTGAGAAGGTCTGTCTGCGCAAAGTCTGTGTCTGTGGGTCAAAAACCCAAAGACCACCGTCGAAAGTGCCTATATAGAATTGCTCTTCGTACCAGCATACCGTGTTCACGATGTGGCCGCCCCCCAAGTTTTCTGGTGAGAAGAAACGATGGAATCCGGTTTTTGCATCAACATAATAGAAACCATTCTGAGTACCTAATATTATCTCATCCTGATGACGGCAAAAGCTGCGCACGCTAATGCCCTCTGTGCTGAAGCCATTAGTCTCAAACACATTAAACAATTCACCACTATAATAGGTATACGCCAGTCCCTGACGTACGGAACCGAACCAGTTAACGCCATTCTCGTCGCGATAGTAGCAGTACATGCCGTTCGAAGGCAACTGATGCTGTCCATCGCCCTCAGTATGAAAATGTTCCTTGATGTCCAGCGTCTCACCGTCTAATAGGAAGGCACCTGCCCCATCGGTGGCCACACAGATATGACCGTCGCTACAACGCTGTACGGTGGAGACGATATTGCCGACCCCCTCTATGTGACGAGCCGTCTCTGTTTGCAGGTCACAGACGTATAAGCCGTTGCCACGAGTCCCTATAACAACACAGTTTCCACCCAGACAGGCAAACTGTGTCAAATGAATATCGCTCAAAGGCTTCGGCAATTGGTGGCGAGTTATCTTATCCGTTTTCGGATCGTAGCTGTTCAGATCGAAGCGACCTAAGAACCATATCTTCCCGTCATCACCCCGAGCGTACTGACGTACGATGTTATCCACTCCATGACGGCTTACGTCAATGTCCTGATGTCTCAGATGATTTCCGTCATAGACAAGAAACCCTTGTACACCGCAGATATACACAGAGTCGCCAACAGCCAACAGGCCGCCCGCCTGTTTCACTTCGGGCAACACCCGCTCGAACTGGTCACTTCCATGTATAAGGCGGTATAGACCGTCCTCAGTGGCAGCATAGATGCATTTGCTTCTCGTCTCGCACAGATCGTCAACCGACAAAAAGCGTCCCTGCTCGTCGACAATTCTGAAACTATGTATCTGCTTGCCGTTATAAGTATTAACACCGCTGTTAGTGGCTATCCATACCAAACCACTATGGTCGGTTATCACACTGTGCACCGTCTCACCCGTCAGTCCATCGGATATTGTCAGGTTCATCATTGTATCCTCATTGGCCATGGCACATGTGACATGACAGCACAGCAGGAAAACAACTGCTGCAATGATAGCCCGTGACTTGAGTCTTTGCTTCAGCACTTTTGATTGTTATTGGTTATGTCCGACAAAGATAGTGTTTTTTGCCGGACATAACTCATAATTCTTCAGATAATTAAGATTTATTTGCACAAAAAAGCCAGGCGCTACTCAGCGCCCGGCAACCTCTTTACCTTAGAAAACTATTCGCCAATGAAGTATTATAAGGTACCTGATTACTACTAACTAACAATTAACTAACTATTCTAACCTAAAGTATGATGAAAAACTAACGTTGTCATTTTACACCATATATACGGATGAGATCATCGCACTACGCAAAAAAAATGAAGATAAGTAATTCGACTCTATTCAACTCTGTGGTGACACTTAAATATTTACTATCACATTTTTAGTAAATAATCGAAGATTTTCTGCAAAATGTTTGCATATTGGCTACGATTTTATTAGCTTTGCAAGCTGTTTTTAAACAATTAAATAATCTTATGAAGATAACAATCATAAACACAGAAAGAAATGAAAAGAGGTACACACGCGTAGAACTCGACGAGTTCGTAGAACAGTTGCGTAATGGTACCTACCGCCATGACTATATTCGCGACTTCGACAAGGAGGTGTGCTTTGCCGCACAATGGCAGAAATGGGAAGGACAGTTGAAGGCGAAGGACATCAACCAACTCGTATTGCTCTCCATCGAGAACCTGCGCGACCTGTCTACCGTCAGAGAGTATAAGAATCTGGCATCACAACAGCTCTACACCCTACTCTGCTTCCTCGGTCACGATGGTCATTCACTCCATATCGTCTGTCGTTACGACGTGAATGATGTTGTCGGGGATTTGAAATCCCCGACTGACGAGTCTGCGAATTTGAAATTTGCTGAAACTGCTTTGCTCAATGCTTTCCGCAAGCTCCACTACATCTATTCTTCACAGCTCGGCACACAGGTATCCGACTATGAGCCGACGCTCCAAAGCAGTTGCATGGCCAGTTACGATCCGCAACCATATTACAACCCCTCGGCGCTTGCCATCTGTGTATCGTCCGAACCTGAGGACACACCAGAATACCGGAGCATCCAGGAAGATATCAGCGACTTCAACTACCCCGAGGAGATTCCTGGGCTCAATCTGCGTAACAGTCGCATGCGCCGGTTCCACGACTGTCTCGACGCGGCTATAGAGAAGTATCACGACTTCGAGAACGACGAACTGTTCCAAACGGCCGTACTCGAACAGTTGGCCGATGGCTGTCGCCAGATGGGACTGCCTCAAGCCTGGTGCGCACGAGTGGCATCATTTATCCCGATGCTCGGCAATGAGGAGAACCGTGATACCATCGAGAGTGTCTTCAAGACGGCCTATCTGAAGAAAACACTGAAGACCATCCCCATGAAGTTTACCCGTCCGTCGGCCCTGCTGGTGTATAAGACCGAAGCCTATATGAAAGAGCACTACACCCTGCGACTGAACGTGATGACCGGCACTCCCGAATACCGTATGAATGCCGTAGGCTACGGCTTCCAACCACTCGACCAGGCGGCGCGAAACACGATGGCCATCAATGCCCTGAAAGCTGGCGTAGATTCGTGGGACAAGGATCTGAGCCGCTATATCGGCTCCAACCTCATTCCGCACTATTATCCGATGGAAGACTACCTGCACCACCTGCCCCATTGGGAGGGCAAGCACGACTATGTCGGTGAGTTGGCAAAGCGTGTCAAGACTGATAATCCCCATTGGGCAGATGACTTTCACACATGGATGCTCTCGATGGTGGCACAGTGGCTCGGCAAGAACCGTCAGCACGGCAATGCCATCGTACCATTGCTCATCGGTCCGCAGGGTTCAGGTAAGTCTACCTTCTGCCGACGGCTGCTACCGGAGTACATGCAGATGTACTACAACGACCGCCTGTCGATGAAGAACGACAATGACATCTACCTTGCGATGTCGGGCTATGCGCTCATCAATATCGACGAGTTCGATGCCATGTCGAAGTCGCAGCAACCCATCCTGAAGTATCTAATATCGAAACACGATGTGAAGTTCCGTCCGCCATACGGCAAGACGATAGAGCAGCGCCAGCGCTTTGCTTCATTTATCGCCACAACGAATAATCTCCGTCCGCTGACTGACCCTACAGGCTCGCGCCGATTCATCTGTATCTATGCCGACGAGATCGACAATACGGGCCTCATCCCTTACGACCAACTCTATGCCCAGCTCGTACAGGAGCTTTCCGAAGGTCGCCGCTACTGGTTCGAGGACGAGGAGAACGAGCGTATCATGCGACAGAACGAGGACTTCCAGCAGGTGTTTAACCTTGAGAAGATGATAGAACTCACCTTCCTGCCTCCAGAAGAGACCCCAGAGGATACCAAGCCCACCCTGTTGCAGGACATCATGGAGAAGCTGGCCAATAAGTTCCCCACCTTGAATATTGGAAAAAATACGGACGTAGAACTGGGAAGGAAGCTGACTCAAATGGGTTTCTCACACAGGAAGCAGAACAAAGGATCGGCTTTTACGGTTGTAGAGAATAAGAGATAAAAAGTAAAACAAGTTGTTTTACCTTGCTTAAGATACCTTTAATAATGGAAAGAGATAGGCATTTCAATAGTAAAACAACTTGTTTTACCTGAAAGAATGGCAGTGACAGAGAAAGATTCTCTGTCACCTTAACTAACAAACTGATAATAAATAAGTTAATACGAAAAGTGACAGTAAATTAAAAACATAAGCAATAGAAATGGCAGTACATATCAGACTTATCAAGAACAATATTAAGAGCAGCAGCTCTTATGGAAAATATTTTGCAAAAGCAGTGAGTCAAGGAGAGGTGACACTCGACGAGATTGCCGTCGAGGCATGTCGCAACAGCGGCTTCTCCGAGGGAGCAGTCGTCGGTGTGGCAACAGAGTTGCAGGATATCCTGAAAGAGAAATTGGCCAACGGACAGACTGTCGTTCTGCCCGGCATCGGCCGCTTCAGCCTGCGTGTAGAGAGCATCGGCGTGGATGATCCGAAGGAGTTCAATATCCGTCGGCACATCACCCGCATCGTCTGCGGATTCCTACCCGCTGGCCGTCGCATCCAAGGCCGCCACATCCTCTACGATTTTTGCGACGGCGTCAAGGCCGTCTGGCAGAAAGGCTTCAAACCATAGTCATTTATTATTTTTTCCAATATACCACATAGCGGCAATGCTGGAGGTCGTAGAAGGGTTGGATATGGATGCCATTCGACTCGAAGCGGAGACCACCGATGTGCTTGACTTCGCTGAGTTTGACATCATCGTGCTTGCCGTAGTCGAAAGTGTAATAGTCGTTATGCTTCGTGGGGTCGCTGAAAGGATTTTCTACTTCTGCCAGGCGTCCAGCGAGAACGATGGGGCCATAGAGCAGGGCTACACGGGTTGGATCATCTTTCGTAGCTTCTTCGCGGAGCGACATTCCGAATTCAATCTCAGCTTTCTTGGTAGCTTTGATGGCAACATAACCGTCTTTGCCTGCTTTCACCTTCTTTCCATTTACCTTCATATAGGTAGCCCAATAAGGATAGCGCATTTTCATATTTATCCTTGACGATGCGGTAATAACAGTTTTGTTTGATTCAGGGAACGCTGTCTCTTGGCGGACAATGGTACCGTTCCAGTTCAGTTCCGAGGGAATGAATAAATTGACATACAGCTCTTTATCGTTATGGAAATAGATACTCGACTGATATTTCGCATGACTCTCGAAGCCAGAACCTACACAGCACCACCAACTGCTGTCACGAGTCGAATAAAGCCGATAGCCGCCAGTCATCAGAGGGGTAAAGTAGCATACCATCGAGGTCAGCGTATCCTGTTGACCGAGGATGTGATTGTAGAGAGCACGCTCGTAGTAGTCGGCTATCTTGCTGTCGGGCTGATAGGTGAAGAGACGGTCAGCGAGTTTCAGCAGATTATAGGTACAACAGTTCTCACCATCGTAGCCCGTCAGATGCTTACTTTGCGTTTCAGGCTTAAATAGGTGCTCCTTATCAGAGACTTCGCCAGTCACAAAGGCATGGTCGTTCACCAGTGTATTATATAATAAGGTGGCGGCACGACGGCTTGACTCATCACCAAACAGTTGACCTTCGGTCGACTTCTGTCGCGACTCGGCAGAGTTCAAGCCCGCTTGACTCTGCTCTCGCTGCTTCATCAGTTCATAGTTCCTACACTCACCCAGTAGTTTAGGAATAAACGTATTCGCATGATTCGTACCCAAATCGTTATTACCCTGTTTCAGTGGATCAATCTTATCATTATGATAGAAGAAGCGGGCCACCCATAGATAACGCTCGTCGTTCGTGATGGCATAAAGGTTGTACATCGCCTCGTTGAAACCACCGAACTCATTGCGGATCATCTTGGTGCGCGTCTCTTCGCTGAGCGGTTTCAGCTTGTTGTAAGCCCAGTCGCCCATTCCCTTTGCAATCTGCAAAGCCGTTTCATTACCGCAAAGTTGATACTGATCTATCAATCCCTGTAGAATCTTGTGCAGCGTATAGAACGGAGCCCAGACACTCTTGCCCTGAATATTACGGTCAATCAAGCCCTCACCAAAGGCAGAGAGGTAGCCCGTGCCATATTGTTGCTGCACCTCGGCTAATCTCTGCACCAATGAATCGGCCTTTTCGTTCATCTGTAGATAAGCCATTGCCGATAGCAAATGTCCTGTGATATGTCCACGAAGGTCACAATCAAGTGACTCCCAGCCGCCGAGCTTTAGCTTGGCATCATAGCCTCCCTCCAAGGCAGAGTAAACACCTGCAGTGTTTCGGAACGAATGTAATAGTCGGTTCACGGGAATCGAAGCTATCCATGCAGAATCACGCTGCATGTTACGTTGGAAACGACTTGGCAACAGCTGCACATCTGTCAGTGCAAACGGCTGCACTATGGTTTGCGCTGTCATCGACAAAGATACGAACACAAATACTGATAAAAGAATCTTTTTCATTTGGCTGGGCTAATATGTAAGGCTGCGCCACCACTGGGTTGCAACTGCAAGGTGATGGGTTTACCTGTTTTTAACTTAATGGTTTGGGATGACACTTTTGTCTGAGTATCCAACTTAGGGTCATCGTTATAGATTTCGACCTCATACTTTCCCTTTGGCAGGAAGTCGGTAGGAATGGTGATGGTGCGGGCCTCGGTGTTGGTCATGGCTCCCACGAACCAGTCATCACCGGAGCGACGGGCCTGGATGATATATTCACCAGGGATACCGTCGAGGGCAATCGACTCATCGAACACTGTCGGACAATCCTTCCAGAACTTCAATTCCGCAGAGTCCCAACCCTTAGGATAAGGATTGTCATACCAGAAGAGGAACTGGAGAGGCGAGTAATAGACCGCCATCATAGCTAACTGGTGTCCCTTGGTATTCTTCACACGACCATTGAAGTAGCAAAGCGTATAATCGCCAGGACCACAGAGATAACGGGTGAAAGGCAGCGTGACGTTATGCGTGGCATCAGGCATCTCCTCATTACCGCCAATACCTTCCTGCGTCAACAGGTTCGGGTAGGTACGCGAGAGACCTGTAGGACGATACTCATCATGGATATCGACCATGATACCGTATTCAGCGCACTTGGCAACAGCATCGTGCAACCAAGTACTCCACTGTTGGTTGCCAATCTGAACAAAACCGAACTTGATGCCGCTGATGCCCCACTGCTGATATAGTGGTAGTAGTTCGTTTAACTGGCGGTAGAGCGCACGCTGATTCACATACACCCATACACCTATGCCTTTGCTCTTAGCATAGGCACAGACTTCGGGCATGGTGAAGTCGCGTGTCTCAATCACCTTGCGGGCATCGCTGCTCACTTTTCCTTCGGGGCCATACCAGCCAGCATCAAGTTCAACGTATGGTATTCCAAAATCTGCACAGAAATCGATACTTTTCAAGATGGCATCCTTTGCCAGTTTACAGCAACGGAAGGCCTTGCCTGGCCGTACCCACGTCCAGTCACATGGGGCGCATTCTTCATTCAGATTCAGAACCAATTCTTTGTGGTTGATCAGGTCGACAGCCCGCTCACCAGCCATAATCACACGCCAAGGCGTATCATAAGGCGAGATGATATCGGCACAGTCGTACATAGCAACCTGCAACTCGTTGTCCTTTTTCAGACGGAACTTACCTCGGGTATAGTCCTTCATGGCCGCTTCGAGTAAGGCTACATAGGTACCATCAGGCAGTTGCATCAGCAGTGGTCGTTCGCTCTCGTACCACTCACCAGAAAGCGGGCGCTTATCGTAATCACCCTGTGCCCATTCCTCATACCAAGCCATCGTACCGGCAGGCATCGCAAAGGATGTCTGCTCGCCTGTGATATGCAGGAAGAGACTGTTAGCCGTTTCGGGGAAATGATAGCGGAAAGCAATGCCCTCGTTATAGGCGCGGATCACAATATCCATGGCATAATACTTGCGTTTGTCATAGCCCTCTGAGACGGTGCCCTGTCCGTTGGAACCCTTTTCGTAATGAAGCACCAACTGATTATAACGTTCGCGTATCTGCGCATTCTCTCCATAAAGCGGTGTCCATGTGGTATCAACGGCAGTCCGTTCCTCACCCTTCAGTTGCAAGTCACTGCACCAATTTTCGTGTTCTCCACGCGGTACACCAAGAGCTGACTCGAACAAGCGGTTATCGATATCAACGCCCAACTGACTCTTCTCGATTATCTGCTTACCTGCGAAGGTGACGGTATATGTCATGCCGTCTATACTGACTGTATACTTACCATCAGGCGAACTTAACTGCTGCGCCGACAAAGGTAAAAGGGTAAAAAGGTAAAATGGCAAAACTCTTACCCATCCCCAAACCTTTGTTGTCTTTATCTCTTTCATTCTTAACTATTTTACTTTTTTACCTTTTTACTTTTTTACTTTTTAAACGCTAAGTTTTCAACGTGTGAACCTACAAACATCGGTACGTAATCGGCCGTAGCATACCACTTAGGCTTGCCGGGCATATCATCGTAAATCTTCTGACCGTTGATCTTCAGACCCTCGAAGGTGACATTCTTCACCCGATGCTGGGCATCGTAACCGGTGATGACCGACATATAAGGCTGTGCACCATAGTAGCGGATGTTACGGAAAAGGATATTTTCAACACCGCCACCAGCTGCCGTGCAGTATTTCTGATTCCAACCCACCTTCACCTGCGCGATGCTGCCCTGACGGATACCCTCAATGCGGATATTGTCGAACGTGACATCCTTCACGTAATTGCCGTCGCCGCAGTTGATGGCCAGACAACCCTGATAGTCCACTTGTGGCTCACTCTGACAGATGATATCGATATTGTCATACTTCAGGTTAACGATACTATCGCCCACTTCAGGATTTCCATGCAGACCGATGAAGATAGGATGCGCGACATCGGCCCAAAGCGTAGAGTTGGTCATGCGGACATTGTGTACACTGCCACTGAAGTCTTTACGGGTGGCGTAGGCGGTAGTACAATCGTCGCTATTACGACAGAACACACGATCGTAGAGGATGTCGCTGCTACCACCAAAGATATTCAGACCGTCACCCCACTGGGGATGCGAAATGCTACGCACATCGTGCAACGTAACATGACTGGACTCGCCAATAGGACAGGTGTTAAGAATCAGACCGTCGACAAGCACATTCTTTGAACGATACACATGGCAGCCCTCATAACCCTTCTGCGGACGGGCGATGCCACGCCCTAAGATGCTCACATTCTCTGCATCCTCAATAGCAAAGGTGCCTGAGAAATAGCTGCCACCGTCGAGATAGACCGTCGTATTCGACGGCACCTTGATTGTCTCTTCCGCATACAGCCCGGGGGCATAGTAGCGGAAGGTACGGCCCTGTGCCTTGGCAGCCTTCTCGGCATCCTCTTTGCTGATGGTCGGTTTCGAAGTGAACACCAACAGGTTATCGGTAATATTCCCGTCAAACTCTACGCTGACATTCTCAGGCTGGAAGAGCAGGAACTGAACCACCGAATCATTCTGAACATTGGCTATCGTGCCCCGATAATCTGGACGAATACGTGCTGTCTTGTATTTCTTGTTCTTGCAGACTACACGCACATACACGTCGCCCGTAAAATCAAAGAATGCATAGGATATTTCTGAAACCTTATGTTTGTTATCTCCAATAGGAGCATTTACCTTAGCCATATAGGTATCAATCTTGGTCCACTCTTTTTTACCACGTGGCTGGATAAACACATCGTAATCGTGCTTGAGAGGTGCACCTTCGGGGGCTGCATAGGTAAAGATACTATGCAGTTTGGCACCCTCGGTTACACCAGGTGCATAAAAAGTCTCCGACTCTATGTCGGGCTTCACTTCACCACGCTTAACAGCCTTCTCGTAGAGAGCTAACACCTTCTTCGTATAAGGCATCTTCAGATGCTTACGACCTACATAGTGGTTATACGGCATCTTATAAATCTGCCACAGCTTGCCGCGTCCCATAGCTCCTGGCTCTGTCCAGTCATTATACAAACCTGTACAGTCGGTCCAAGTCTGGAATGGCACATCGTAACCTAAGTTATATTTGGCCGTGTATTCGATGCCTTTCATCAAACGGTTATCAAGTGCGCCCCACAGGTCATCACCCTGCTGCCACGCCATCTCACAGATCTCACACATAGCTCCGAGTCCTAACTGGGCATGTCCCTGATCGCGTCCCGTCTCCTGACACTGGCCTGTCTCAGAAACATATTTCGGCAAGGAACCGTTATCGTTTGCATGGAGATAATAGTCAACAGAAGCCTGATAGGTATTCTTATCATCAAGGAAGATTCCTGCTGCCATACGACAACGGTTGACGATGGCACCCCAGTTGCCATTGGCACAAGGACTGTTGGCTTCAAACTTATCGATCGTTGACAGAATAGCACGGCGTACCATTGCAGCCCAAGCAGGCGTCTGATGCTCTTTTTCAATAATCATGGCTCTTAGCAGCCAATAAGCCTGAATGGTACACAATGCAGCATCGTGACCATCAAAACGCTGCAATGTCTGAGCATAGGCATTGACAATCTCCTGTGCCTTCTCATGCTGTCCGTTCCGGGCACAGTCCCACGCAGCTTTCATGTCGCGCTCACTACCACCCTTTGTACTACGGAACTGTCCGTCACGGGCCACCACCTCATAGGGACCAGCCATTTTATAGTTGGACTGCGCCAGACACAATGGCAGATGACAAATCATAATTAATAATGTAAGAATCAGTCGTCTCATATTCCTTTTTTTATTAGAATACGTTTCTCGCCACAAATATACGCATTTTATTTCAAATGATAGAGTTTTTTAAGTAGATTTTGTTCCTCATTCGTATAGATAGAAAAAACAATATGAAGATGAAGATTCTATTTTTCGGTCTGGCTCTTTGTAGCCTATTTGCGTGCAAGACGCAGAGAACTAGTTTTAACCCAAACAAAGATCTGCAATATTGTGTCAAGCAGGTGGACCGTGCATTGGATTCAATGCAAGAGGACGACCATAGCTACAATTATAGAATGGAACCGAGGAATATTCTCTTAGGGGAATTGAAGTGGAGTCGCCGGGAGGCTTCGCCCATGGAATGGTGTTCTGGTTTCTGGCCTGGTATTCTCTGGATGGACTATAGTGTCACCAAGGATGAGGCAATCCGTAAAGCAGCCAAAGGCTACACCGAAGCACTTTCTATTGTAACAAAGGAACCCGTATTCGATCATGACATCGGTTTCCTGATTCTCAGCAGCTACGGCAAAGGCTATGAACAGACAAAGGACCCTACATATAAACAGGAGATGCTTGACGCAGCAGATTCACTGGCCACACTGTTTAACCCGACAGTAGGAACCATTCTCAGTTGGCCACGTCACGTGAAGGACTATGGCGGCCACAACACCATCATGGACAACATGATTAATCTGGAACTGCTGTTCTGGGCTGCAGAGAATGGCGGAAAGAAAAGTCTGCGTGATATTGCCATCAGACATGCAGAGACAACAATGAATAATCACTTTCGGCCCGATGGGTCATGCTATCACGTGGCGGTCTACGACACGCTGGACGGCCATTTCATCAAGGGTATGACGCATCAGGGCTATAGTGATTATTCCATGTGGTCGCGAGGACAGTCATGGGCCATTTATGGCTATACGATGGTGTACCGGTTTACGAAAGACAAACGATTCTTAGACTTTGCCCAGAAGGTAACAGACATTTACCTGAAACGCCTGAAGGAAACCAGCAATGACTGGGTACCCATCTGGGACATGGACGATCCCCGTGGAAAAGCTGCCCCCAAGGATGCCTCAGCTGCCTGTGTCGTGGCCAGTGCCCTGTTGGAACTCTGCAAGTATGTAGGTACTGAAAAAGGTAGGCAGTATCATAAAGCCGCAGAGGAAATGCTTCTTGACCTCAGTAAAGACCAATACCAAAGTCGTGGAAGAAATACAGCTTTCCTGATGCACTCTACTGGTCATCATCCGGCAGGCAGTGAGATTGATGCCAGCATCATCTATGCCGACTACTATTATCTGGAGGCACTGCTTAGATACTGAACATGTACTTATTATATATAATGTACGCGCGAAAACGTTTTCAGTGATTTTTTTCTTTTTTAAGTTTTCTAATTTTGTCGTCCGTACAATTATTCGTAACTTTGCAGGCAACAAACGAGGAAGGATATGAAGACTAACTACGAAATACGATACGCAGCCCACCCGGAGGATGCCAAGCATTACGACACAGCCCGTCTGCGTCGCGACTTCCTGATTGAGAGATTCTTTGCCTCCGATGAGGTGAACATGGTCTACTCGATGTATGACCGTATGGTGGTTGGTGGTGCCATGCCCGCTAACGAGGCGCTGAAGCTGGAGGCTATCGATCCGCTAAAGGCCGAGCACTTCACAAGCCGTCGCGAAATTGGCATCTACAATGTCGGTGGTGCAGGAACGGTTAAAGTGGGCGAAGAGACCTTTGAGTTAGATTATAAGGAGGCTCTCTATATCGGTCGGGGTGATCGTGATGTGATCTTCAGCAGCAACGACGCCCAACATCCGGCCAAGTTCTATTTCAATTCCACCAATGCCCACACAGTCTACCCTTGCAGGAAGATTACGAAGCAGGATGCCGTGGTGGCTCACATGGGTTCGTTGGAAATGTCGAACGAGCGCAACATCAACAAGATGATTGTCAACCAGGTGCTTCCCACCTGTCAGTTGCAGATGGGCATGACCGAGCTGGCTCCCGGCTCCGTATGGAACACGATGCCGGCCCACACCCACTCCCGTCGCATGGAGGCATACTTCTACTTCGAACTGCCCGACGACCAGGCCGTGTGCCACTTCATGGGCGAGCCGCAGGAGACGCGTCACTTGTGGATGCACAACGAGCAGGCAGTGCTCTCGCCAGAATGGAGCATCCACTCGGCAGCAGCCACGCACAACTATACCTTCATCTGGGGTATGGGTGGCGAGAATTTGGACTATGGAGATCAGGACTTTTATTTAATAACCGATTTAAAATAACAAACTAATTATGGCAAATCTATTTTCATTGGAAGGTAAGAATGCGTGGATCACTGGCGCATCTTACGGCATTGGCTTCAACATTGCGAAGGCTTTTGTTGCAGCAGGTATTAAGACCATCATCTTCAACGACATCAACGAGGCAGCCCTGCAGCGCGGTCTGGACAACTACAAGGCCGAGGGTATCACCAACGTGAAAGGCTATGTATGCGACGTAACAGACGAGAACGCCGTGAAGG
>RHMF01000142.1_pt1 | contig 29059 bp, 45 predicted proteins | sample 5365151 | NCBI WGS metagenome assembly RHMF01 (sample SAMN10266501, study PRJNA497801) | feces metagenome | isolation source: feces | host: Bos taurus | place: China: Prairie of Fairy Mountain | collected 2017-08-14 | reverse complement strand
CAGGCTTAAAGTATATCCAATCCCCACTCACATTTCCTACCACACTCACTCCATTTAAGGTAGCCGTCTGGTTAATCATGTCAATCTCTAGCACCTGCGATGAGGTTATCGAACCAGTATAGGATAGGATTGTCCCAGTCTGGACTACGGCTAGCTGTGGGTTAGTAGTTGGACCAGTGATTCTCCAAATTGGGTAAACCAAATCAACGGAATCTACCATCACCGTAGTTGGGCCACCCCCACTACCTTCCTCCCAAGTAGCACCAACCGAATCCCAGACCACGCCAGTCTCATCCCAAATCAAACCACCTTGAATAGCTCCAGTAGAAACATTCACAGTTGCACTCTTAGTGTAGATTTCTTCGCCCTGGTCGTTTTCTGAATAGCTGTAGTAGTTAATATCTTCAAAGTTTAAGCCTACATGATATTCTGGGTAAAACTGATAAAGCTCCTTCACCTCTGGAGCATCCACGATAAATCCTTTTCGTCTCTGGATGGCCGTGCCATTTGGGAATACATAAACAACTGTATAGTAAAAGTTTTTACGGAAGAAAGCCAAAAAGTCACGGCGATATTCTTCCGTCTGCACCTTAGTCAACGAAGCATCTCCAACATATCCATCAAACACCTGTACTGTTGGACGGCGAATCTGGCCAGCTAAGAATACACCATCATTACCTTGTGCCTCAACGATATCGTTAGTATAGGTATTGGCTGAGAAATGGAGTTGCTTGTCTTTGAAAGCGTAGCCACCAGAGCCAAGCAATATCCGTTCACCATCGTCCCTAATAAACAAGGCTAGTATAAAGCACTCGGTTTTTATTTGGTCTAAATTCATGCTGCCCTCCTGATGCTTTGCATCATTATTCGCCCGATTTCTTGAGCATCGAGTTCGTTGTTAATCTCATTTGTCATGTATACATTTATTGTACCAATTGTACCTTGCTCGGTCATTTCTTCTGCTAATGTTTGGGCCAAAAGTCCAGCCCAGTTCCCAGTATTATTCTCTAATGGCAAAACTGCCTCTTGGCCATTCTCACCGATGATTGCTGTAGTAGCTCCAGACACTACACCACCTTGAGCGAGTTGAGGGATTTGGGGTACATCAATACGGCCAATCCAGCCAAACGGTTGCACACCTAAAATATCCAAGTTTCGCAATGTATCCAAGAAGCCGTTAATGGCATTAAACGGAATGGCTACGACATGGTTGATACCAGAGATGATAGCGTTCACAATATTTCTAAAGGCATTGGCAATCCCATCTACGATTCCCATAAATATTTGCCCACCTGTGGAGAACACAGCTTTTACAGCGTTCCATGCCGAGCTAAAGATAGACCCGAAGAAGCTCGCCATGTTACCAAATAGCCCAGTGATAAAGTCCCACGCTGCAGAAGCACCAGCCGTGATTCCTTCCCATTGTTGGGCAAAGAAATCACCTACTGCTGTTAAGGCTTGGCTAATAATTGCCAACCCATTCATCACCTGCTCCTTCAGGTAGTCCCAGTTTTGGATTATCACCATAATCGCTGCAGCGACAGCTCCTAAGAGCATTAGGATTGGGTGTGCCATCAAAGCACTTAGAAATGCCAAAACCTTCTGGCCAAAGCCCATAGCAATCAGGCCAGTCACGAATGTAGTAATTCCCATTAGGATAGGAGATATGAGTGGCCAATACTGAATAATAGTGTCTATCACACTTATAACAATATCAGCTAACCCGGAGAAGCTAGCCGAGATATCGTTTATTATTCTTGATATATTCTCTTGTCCGATATGGTCTATAACTTTAGCAATTGCTTTCCCAATTCTGTTTTGTACATTCTCAATAGCTGTGCCGATGCCGTTAGTATTAGCTCTGGCTAAATCGGCTAGCGACTCCATATCTCCACCACCTTCGGTATTCAGCTTGTGTAGCCTATCTAGAAAGTCTTGGACGGTTAATTCTCCACTACCAAAGCTAGCTTTTAATTCGCCAACTGTAGTATGCGCATCCTTTGCCATAGCTGCGAATACTGGGGCAAAGCCACTATTTCGGAGCGAGTTCCAAGTCTGAGCATCTAATGGCCCATCTAACGATAATTGCCCAAGCTGGGCTATAGCGTTCTCAATCTGGGCTGTAGTAGCCCCAAAGGCAAGCCCGGCATTGTTTAAGTCGATAAAGGTTTGCGTGCCAGTTTCAATCCCCCCAAATGAGGCAGAAAGCGATTGCACGGCATTGACAGCCGTAGTCATCGAAGTTGGCAATCCATCCAGATAATCAGTCAGGCCACTCATAGATTCGCTTACATCATCGGAAGCGTAACCCATAGCAGTAAACACCTTTTCGGAATTAGCCAAGGTATCGACTCGCTTAATGGCCGTGTCCATACTCGATGCTATGCTGTTGGCAATCTTCGCTACTCCTTTAGCTATCAAATTGCCTGCTGCAACTGTCCAAGCATCGCCCCAAGCTCTACCACTTTGAGAGCCAGTTTTTTCAATGGTACTTTGGGTCTTATTCAGACTTGCCGTCACATTACTGCCATCAAATGTTAGCTTGATTACTGCTTCACCTACTTGTGTGGCCATTATCTCCTTCCTTTCGCTTTATTTTCTTCGCTTTTAAGCATTTTCACTGCCGTTTTGAGGCTCTTTGGTGGTTGCCCACTCTTAGTTGGGTTATTTGCCCCTGCCATGCTTGCCACGATGATATTTTCTAGCATTAACCGGCCTCTGACTTCTCTAGCTCGCTCAGCTTCGATATATTTCACCATCTGTTCTTCTTTTATCTCGCCAATCTTCCATGCTACATATGTATCATATCCAAATCTACCTAATATCTCGGCTATATACGCATCTACCTCATCAAAGCTAGCAGTTTTCTTGCCTTTAGCATTAGATAAGTGGACTTCATCGAGTTGCTCTTGAGTTAGAAAGTCCGAAGCCCGAAATTCACGCTTTTCGGCGGTTTCTTTCGCTTTTTTTAGTGTGAGTTCAGGCTTCGTCATTTTAACCCCTAGGCTGATGCAGCAGCGCTATATTCGCCAGTAGCGGCGTTTAAGCGCATCTTAGTAGTTAAATCGTAATCACCTAGCCGTACAGAGTACTGTGGGTATCCGTCCGAAGCGTGCAACGCAGCGTTGTAGATAATTGGATGTAAGTTCAAAGTGATAGTTGGAGTATCACCAGTTCCAATCTCAATATCGTCATCTACGCTTGGAATACAGCGAGTAAGCTCTACATCGGCGGTAGAACCGTCATCGCAAAGCCCCTGGGCAACCACAGACATATAATCACCCTCAGCACATAGGTCAGTACCATCCCAAATGATGTTGCCAGCAGTAGCGCTAGCGCCTGCGTAGGTTGCAGCGTTCCATTTCTGAATAGCTTGCCCCAAGTTTTTGAAGGTATCCATTAGGAAGGTAATCGACCCAGAGAACGAGTCAAATGTCCCAGAGATTGCAGATTCAGTGCTACCCAAACTAGATGCACGAGTCCTCATCCGTGGAGCGACATTCAATGTCATCACGGTATCCTGACCCAAGTCGTCAGCCTCTAGCGTAAACACGCTCCAAGCAGACTGGTCAGCATCCCATTTTCTGAACACTACTCGGCGAAGTTGTGTTATGTTTTGAACTGCCATTGTCATTCCTTTCTTATTGGTTAATATCATATACCAGCTCGGCGCTGGCAATCTTCACGACTAAATTATTATTAGTTATCATTGTGTTTTGTGGGGTAGTTGTGGGTCGCACTCGCACATTTGAAAAACTATAGGTAGTGCCACCAACGCTGCCGGTCAGCTCGCAGAAAGTTGGATTCTGAATTAGCCATTCGAGGATTTCCTGATGTACAGCTTCAGTTTTTGGCTTATTTGCCAAGGCCACATAAAAATCCACCGTAGAACGCAAATTAAGGCCCTTTGGAGAGTTCGTAGCGTTGCCCCCTCGTGTGACTAGCCAAACACCAGTCGCAGGGCTTCCATCGTGCTGTAATGGGGCTTGTTCCCAAAAACAATCCTTATCTATGGTGAGGTTAGCCACATTATCAGCCACCATTTGCCGTAGTAAAGCTAAAGTTATCATGTAATATCTCCGAAGTATTCCTTCATATAATTTCCACTCATAATCGCTCTTTGAGCATTTTCCATGTAATGTTCGGTTGCCTTGTTCCTATTTGGCCCTTGTTCACGCACCCATGCATAAGGCACTTTGCGTGAGCCAAACTGCCCACCAGCAATCACATCTAGTGAGTTGTTGGAGGTTTCTTGGACTCGGATGGTAGCACGAAGCGCACCGGTAACATATGGGGCGTTACGGCGAGCTTGGGAGGCGATATCGAAGCCTAGACGGAATAAACCTTGCAGAGTCTTTCTATTAACAGAGTTCAAAGCTGGCTGATTCCAAGTCACCCTGACTGTGGAGTACTTAGCCATCTACTGTCTCCGTTTGGACTAGTTTCAACTCTACATGTTCAATCGCACCTGTGTGCTGATTCTTGCCTATCCCAGCATCTACTATCATGTAATAGTCATCTTCAGAACTATCATAGAGCATATATGATGACACCAGCTTATTAGTCCGAATAGTTGGCAGTTGCTCTGGTGGTACATAAACAAGTAGAACAGAGTTTAAGCTCTCAGGGGCATTGTTAATCCCAGAGCTAGACCCTTCATCAATTACCACATCTATATCAGCTATCTTAGTGTATTGGTTGCCGACTAGCGTGCCATGCTGGCACTCGCCAATAGACCATACACCAGAGATGATAGCGTTAGGGAATGCGTCAAAAATTGATAAATCCATTGTTATAATACCCACAGCAATGCCTACTATTTCTCTCGACCTTAATCTCTGGGCCACAGTCACTATATTTATCTATAATGTCCCTGTACTGGCTGTAAATCTGCTCGAAAGCGTTGGTGGCACTATTCTTAAAGTTAATCGTAAAGTTTCTGACTTGTTTGGATTCAACCAAGTCTGGAGAGCCTTGGAACTTCAGAGCTGTACAGATAAAGTTAGCCAACAGTAATGCTAAATCTTGGTTACTGTCTGTCAGCTCTGGTAATTCCTCCAGGCATAAAAGTGACGCAAGTCGCATTTCTGCAATACCCACGATTATAGTCCAATCCTCATCTGGAAGATTAAGGCATGAGTTTGTGAATAAAGTGTACTGTTCTTGCGTCAACATTTATCTATCTCCTTATTAAGCGCTAACTGAGCCTAGGCCCTTGATAGCTGCAGCGCTCTTGTATTTGGTCAAAGTACCGCTGATTGGCATTTCATTCAATAGGATGTTCTGGTTAGTAGAAACATCGAAGAATGGGTACACACGAGGATTCCTCTCACCAGTGGTGGTGTAGCCATTTCGGACTAATAGGTAAGCATCGTCAGTGGCATATTCCATCCACATCGGGCTGAATACTCGTGCTACACGGAAGATATCCTCAGCAGTAGCACCTGGCTCAATCAGGTAGCGATTGCCAACCTTAGCTTGGAAGGCAGCAGTTAATACAGTCGGCTTCACAACTAAGATTTGCTCACCTTCAGAGCGAATCCACTGGCGAGCGCCAACCACACCGTCATAGAGGTTGTCACCATTGTTTACGGTATAGCTAGAAGCAACAAGCGAACCGTAACCACTCACAGCGGCACAGTCTGTAGCGATTGGGAACAGACCAGTACTGGTTGTAGAATCAAACATTCTTAGGTCTGCAGCATCGCCGACAGGAGCTTCACGACCATCGCCGATAAAGATTGCTCTTTCAATCGACAATAGGATTTGGTCGACTAGTTCACGAGAACGGAACTCGATTAGCTCAGGATTCTCGTAAATTTCCATCGCATCGAGCGATAGCTTCTTATAAATCATCTTGTCATAGGCAACACGGATGGTATTGGTGATAGCTTCATCAACCTTAGTATCACCTTTCTTGTGACCTTGTGCTTCATTACCATAGTCAGCAGTACCAGCCAAGGCATTGTTTCGTAGACCACGGCCATTAGTGCCACCGATGTGGTAAATGTAGCTTAAAATGCCATCATTGTGTTCCATGGCTTCGGTAAACATGTTAGTGATGTTTAGCGGAGTACCAAGTCCAGTGATAGCGTCTTTTGATTCAAGCGCAGAAGTAAATTTCTGGTCAAACTTGAAGTTCGAGGCTTTCAAAGCATCACGAATAGCATTGTACTGAGCTTTCTTTGCCTCTGCTTTTGCATCTTTTGATACAACAGGAGTTTCGTTTTTCACAGCTCTATCCCTAAAGTTAATGTTAATATTGTGAACTACCGTATCCTTAGTTTCTGCTTCGGCAGGCGCTTCAGCAGGAGCTTCGGCAGGAGTTTCTTCGGAATCTTTCGACTCCTCAACCTCTGGCTCATCAGCTTTCGCATCACGAGCAGTAGGCTGGACTTCACTCTCTGGAACTTTGGTAGTAAATTCATCAACCACCTCAGCAACAGTTTCAACGAGGTCCTCAGCTAGTTTTTGCTTCATAGCTGCGTTCTCGTTTGGAGTGAGTTCATCTTGAGTTTTGCTCATCTCAGATTCTCCAGTTTCATTGTTATTATTACCATCTTCAGCATCCACAGTTTTGCTACCCTTAGCCCCTGCTGTTTCAGCTTTCTTATGGTCAATTGTTCGAGCGCGAGGGTCGTTCCCGGTCAATACCATCGAAATCTCACGCAATATTCCGATGGGTTCTTCAATGTTCAATCCGACTCCATAATAGCCGTCTGGGAACCAGTCAATCCCTGTAGAGTAACTGGCATCTTCCGAGATAGCATACGCATGGTCTGCTAATGCATCATTATCTGCAAAATACATCCTCGCATGGAGGCCGTCTTCTTCAATCCATACACGGCAAGAGCCGAACTGCTTTTCTATAGTATCGACTAGCTCGCCATCTTTTATTTCGCCATGGTCAGCCTGAGCCTTGACCGTATAGGCTTCTGTTTGTTTGTCTGGGTTAGTATTGAGTGTTTTGATTGCTATCGGTTTCCCATCCCTACCCATCACATACAGATTAGCCAGGTCACGAATTTCGCCTGACTCCATAATCTGCCCTGAATTTGCAAGAATATTCCGAAACCTTCGCTCAGTTGAGCTTTTAGCGTCTTTTAACACTTCGGCATCGTAGAACTTCATATTTTGAATATATCACAATTTCTAATAATGCACTAGAGGTTTGGGGGAGAGAAAATGGCCTCAGTCAAACGACCAAGGCCATGGAGTTGTGTGAAAAAGTATGTACTTCTATTTTACATCATTTTTATGTATTATGCAAAAGATAATCGCCGTTGAATAATCCATACCCTGTTCCATGAGTCCATCCGTTGTTTAATTATTTATATTTGAACCTGTGTCCATGACATTTGATTGAAAGTTTTATCGCTCTTGTTATAGCCCCATGACAAACCCCCATTTCTCTAGCCGCCGAACGCACACTGTCAAATTCTTTTCCGTTGGTTATATCGATTACTGGTTTTAATCTTGCTCTTACTGGTTCATACCCAAGCATTTTATATTTATGTTTTTGATTTTCTCCCCTAGTTACCCATTCTAAATTATCCACGATATTATTTTTTTTATCTCCATCAAGATGGTTTACTTCTGCTTTTTGATTTGCATTATCAATAAATGCCAAAGCCACAAGACGGTGGACTCCAATCGTAATAGTTCTTCCATCTCTAGATAAATGGGTTATTTTATATCCAAAATTCTCCCATTGTCCTAATAGTCTTTTTTTGCCAGTTCCCCTGTAATTAAGACTTCTAATATCCCCCAAGTTGCTAGCCTGATATTTCCCCTCGTATCCAGGAATATCTTTCCAAATTTCTTCAGACATATTGTCCTTCCTCGACCTGCTTTATCACTAGGAAGGACATAAGGCAGGCAGGTCGCTCTGCCCTATGTCTATTTTCTATTATACCATTATTCTGTTTTATGTTCCACCGTATCGGTGTAGTATAATCCAACCCCAGACGCAGAATGCCATCCTTCGTACACGCTTTGACCTGGTTTTATAACTTTAGAAAACCAAGTCTTAGCGTATGCGTCCATAGCTTCGCCATAAACGATTGTATTTTCGCACTCTAACATATATTTACCTAAAGTATCGCCATTTTCCACATATCTCTCTTTACAATTTGAAATCGGCAATACTGGCTCTGGTTCTGGCTCAGGCTCTACGAACAGATAATCCCAACCATGCCACCTAAACGCACCAGAGAAGGTAGCCATGCTGAGGTTGATGATATTGGCTTCTGACCCACCACCAACACACGGCGTTCCCCCTTGATTGGTAGAGAATACTGGTACATAGCCATCTTTGTAATAGCCAAATACCATTCCGGTATGGCCATATTCGCCGCCCCAAGTTACGAAGATATCGCCTGGCCTAAGTTCTTCTGGATTAGTTATCAGCTCATAACCACCTCTGGCATTGTACTCGGCACAATCCCAGATTCCTCTAGCAGCACCAGTTCCGCAAGTACTAAGCCAGTAGCCGACTTGGTTCTCGGCGATTAAGTTAGCCGTATTTACGCATTGGCTTCCATACGGATTGCCAAGATAGATACATTGCCCCTCTAGTGCCTTCACAACAGTCCAAGGGCTAGTGATATCAATAGCAAAGCCTTGTCCTGCCTTTTCACGCTCCTCATCGGTCATTTCTTCTAGCTCGGTAGGGATTTCGCCACCATCTACCTCCTCAACCGTAGGGATGTCCTGCTCCTCTACTTCACCCTGCTCGGTTTCAACCATAGCCGGCACGGCCTCTTCAGCATAGTGGATTTTAACACTTATTTTATCTTTTCCAAATTCAACCTCTATATTCTTATCGCCACCTGTATTGGCAGAGATAATGCTGAATATTATAGCTCCAATGGTAAGAATACCCACCACGGCAGCGAATATAGCTTTTATTCTTTTGTCCATATTGTTCTCCTTTCTTTATTATGATGATAATTGGTCACCAAAGTCGTTGAAGAAATAGATACAGGCTGGTAGCCACATCGTTACCGACTCACCTACGGTCACATTGAATGTTATCGTGCAAGTCCCATTTGTTTTCACCACCATATCCCTCGCATTTATCACATCATATCCCCCAGTCCCGATAGTGTTGTAATAGCAAGCCCCTGCTATCGTGAATTGGGACGCTACATTAAGCGAACTAATAGGGAAGGTGACCGTCTGGCTATTCGATGTAGCAGTAAACCTATACCTACCATAAATCTTGCCAGCCGTCCCGTCAGCATTAAGCGCATAATACATATCGTTGACATTCCCCATAGTTCCACCAGTAATAGTTGGAGTAAACTTGGCAGTATTAGTAAACGCCAGCTCCCTGCTCCTAGCCACACCACCTGAATTTATCATAGTGTCATCAATATCAGTTGTACCAGAGGCAATGGTGATGTAGGCTAACACTACATAATAGGCAGTAGTGCCAGATGCTCCGTCTGCCGTGATAGCTGTTCTAATCGCATTCTCACTCGGAGCAGTCGGAGTAGAAGCCGCAGTTCCTGCCACTACAATCAGGCCACAAGTACTTGGGTTGTCAGCCACGGTAGTAGTCCCCTGTGGTGGGTTGTCCACATAGGCTACAATAGCATCGATTCTGGAGTTTGATGCAGGTGCTGCTCCAATCGTTACATCTACTGGGGCATTGCTGATATTATTAATCGTCATTTTATCACCAGTATTATTCTCGGCTAAAGCCACATCTCTAGTCGTTCCACTCCCACCTAGTGAAACCGTAAGCCCAGAGTTAGGCGAACACACCCATCCGCTAAGGATGCCTCGTGAGAAGCCTGCCAATATATCATTAAAGGCATTGGCTGATGTTCTGCCACCATAGCCAGCGTTTGTGCCTATACTATTGTTTGGATTAGTCATTTCGACTCCTTTCTTATTAAATCGTTATACTCTGCGAAGGTCGCCACCTTCATTTTTACTTTTACAGCGTTGCACTTTGGGCAGTTAATCGTGCAGTCTAGGCTCTTATCTGTATCACCTAATATCCACCCACACTTCGGGCATCGTATCTTTATCGCTCCCATTAGACTAACTCCTCATCCCAATAACAGCGACACGAAATATGGCCAGAAGATATCCTTCCATTATCATTCCAGCTCGAATGCTCCCACTTCATCACATCGTCAGCCTTGAGTTTGTAACGCTCTAGTTGCTCTTTAGTGAGCCTTTCGCCAGCAACAAATGTGTCATCAAATGGCTGACCTAGATAAACAGTTTGTCCAGCCATACCAGCACAAACTGGGCAGACTCGGCTATCACCAGAAGTTCGCCAGACTAGCTTTACCTGCAATCCATATTTGTCGGCCAGCTTCTCGTCCTGCTCCAATCGTCCACTTCTAATAGCATACAAAGTTTCATTTCTAGCAATTAGCTCAGCTCTGGTTAATGGCATCACGCTCATTAGCCGGCTTTTAATCTCGGATGCACTTAATGGCTCTTCAGTTGCTAGCGTTTCCTCTACTATCCCTTGAGCATGGTCTGCAAATCCTTGAGCAAGTTGTTCGGCTCTTGTTCGGATTCGTTCCCCCAACGCTTCACTCACATATACATCACCATTACTCACTGTATTTAGGATTTCGTTAGCTACATCTTTTTCGGCCAGCAGTGCCAAAGCTTCTGCCCCTTCTTTGCCACCAATTATGGCATCATCCCTTAATATCTCCACCATTTTTTCGATGACATTCTCTACATCTACAGCTTTGGTCGGGTCTGCCTGCTCCATGATGGACTTAGCTAACTCAATCATCACATTGTATAGCTTGAGTTCCCTCTCATTCATTGGTGGGAGTTCATCGATACTATGGTGGCAACTACAAGTATGCTCACCTAAAGGGAGTGTAGGCTTGCTCTCGCCCTCCACGCTATCTACGGTTGTTTCTACTGGCTTTGGCGATTCGTAATCTATCGAGATTGGTGATAGGAGATTGCCAGCTAGCCCTTTTGCGTATATTCCATCTGCTGCGGCCTGCCAATTCTCAGGCAAACCTAGCGCTCTCACTGCTGCAGCGCCAGAAGCCCCTGCGCTAATCAGATTGACTAGAGCTTCGCTCCTAATCCGGGCAATCTCAGCCTTTGCCTTGGTTCGCTCAGTAAGCTCTGGGATTTCTAGGTCAAAGGTGATGCCGTAACCCAACCCACCACCAAGAATTCGCTCTAGTTCATGCTGGAACTGATTCCAAAAGCTCACTAATGCAGGGTATACCCTTCGCTTAGTGAATTGGTGGTCAGATAGCTCGGCATTGTCGTATTTAGCGCTCGAATCATCGCCTAAGATAAAGTTTGATACACCTACAGACTTATTCAACCTATCATTTACGATATCTACGATTTCTTTGATAGCTAATGTAGAGTTATTGCCCTGGATTGTTTTAACTTCTACCTGGTCCACGCTCTGGCCCGTGTCATTATCAAATTGCCTCCACGCATAAACCGTTTTATTACGATTTCTAGCCCCTTTGAGGTTGTTTTCTAGCTCTTTCCTAGTTGCTATATACTTTTCTTGCGTACTGGCCGTGATAAAGGTAATTGTGGCTGGTATAGCACCATTCTCGAAGTAGGCTCGCTGATATTGGGCAATCAGGTCATCAATCTGCGCCCATACTCTGACAGCCGATGCAGGCGAAACGCCTCGCTGAACATCTTGTGGGCTTCGTGAGAATCTTAGCCTCATCACCTCATCTTCGGTTAGAACTTCCAGGCCACTAGTTGTCATAGCTTGCCACTCCCAGCGCCCATAGCCAAGATAGATTCGGCTACCTTGTGGCAGAATTGTATATCCTTCTACTCGGCCTCTTTTATCTCGCCATACATGGATGTCTAATTCCTCCTCAGTCAACCAAGTAGCAAACATCAAATCGGCAAACTCAGCCCAACCCATGTCGTCATTAGGATTCTTTAACCATGCTAACTCTGGGGTCTTGTCCTCTTTTAATTTTGTACCCCGGTCAGTAATGCCATAGGGCATCACCACCTTCATTTCGTCAATTAAAGGCCTGACCTGAGCAAACAAGTTCTCATAATCAGAACAAATCGGGCTAGACAAGAATTGGTACGACAACTCCTGTGCAAAGTCCCGACTTCTTTTTCGTTTGAATGCATCTTTTAAGCTATTCACCCAGCTCACTCTCTACCTCCTTTTTTTCACGCTTTTGGGTTTTTTTAGTTGGCTTTTTTTCACGCTTTTTGAAAAGTTCGTCTATATTAGTGGCAAATTGCTCGCCATCTGTAAAAAATGGCATCGTGCCAATCTTGTGCTTAGTCAGGGCCTTGTATATCAAATCCTTTCCCTCATCTGATGCGAAGCTAACCTTACGAATGGCTACTCCGTTACTAGTGGCTAAATCTAAGATGGCTTTGCCTCGGCTACCACATAATGGGCAATCTTGATACACGCAGATTATCTCTTTATTCGCCATCCTTTATCCCCTCCATAGCTCTGGTGATGTATTTTTCAATAGCCCCATCTGTGGCCTTTGATAGGTTGTTCAACCCAGTCTCACCATTTAGCAGGTAAGTCTTCAGCACGACCTTGTCATCTGTGCTTAGCTTTTCCCTAATAAAGTTCCTGGCGTACTCTTCCTCAAAACATGAGGCCAGCACATCATCAGCCGTTCTCATCTGTTCGGCTGTATCAAATTTGATAGTAGATAGACGCAGCTTTTTTTCTGCATCAATTTTAGGCTCGCATAGCTTCCCCTTGAAGTCTATGGGTTCGAGTCCGTTGAAATGCAACATTGCTCTTTGCTCCTGTTTAGTTATTTTCAGTATAGCATATTAGAGCATTAACACGATTACTTGCAGATATCATGAGAGCCGGCAACAACCCATGTACAATTATGGTTTAGAGCATACTCGGCACGCTGCGCATCTTTGTGCTGTTCAAAGACCACGATACACAGAAAAGCTATTATGATTGCGATGCTGATATTTATTTTTGTTTTCATTTTTTCCTTTCGTTTGTTTATACTTCCACATTAGCACAAGTGCTTTAATATGTCAATAGTTTTGTGGTAAAATTATCGTAGGCAATTAGTACATTAGGAGGTTGATACTATGGGCAAAAAAAAGAGGCAGACCCTATACACCATGCACTTCAAATTCTCTGCCGTTATAAAATCACCGACCGAGAAATCGGTCTTTCAGTTCAAAGTCCAGCAAGTAGGAGTGACTGCTCACTTCAAAGGGGACTCTGTAACGACTGAATACACTGGAGAAGTAAAAGATAATGCCTTCCAAATGCTTCTCGAACTCTACGAACAAGTACCAAATCATGTCATCACCTTATCTTCCATATAATTGCCGGCCTCCCATTCGTGGGGGGCTTTTTCATGCAAAAAACCGAACAAATGCGCCCAAAATGCCGGGTTTTGCCTAGTTTTGTTCGGTTTTTTAGAACATGATTCGTTTTTTCTTTAAGTCCAAAGCCACATATCTGCACGCATCAATTAAGTGGTCAAAGCCGTCCTGTGGCTCATCTAATATCTCTCCGCTGCGCTTCTTGCGCCATTGGTAGGCCAAGTATTCTCGCTTTAGATGCTGGCCGCAATAGTTAACTTGGTATTGCTTGAGGTAGTCGATACTTTTCAGTACAGACCCTGGTGCTTTATCTGCCCCTACAATCCGATAGCCTGATTGTTTAATCTCGGCTATTATCTCTGGTCTAGCACTATCAGCCACTATTAGCACATTTTGGTCAACTCCTGCACGCTTCAGCCGGTCTGGATATTGAGAGCCTAGCAATCCCTTTTCGTATACTAGCTCCACTAGTCCTAGCTTATTATCTCCCATATCATAAGCAGCCACTAGCGCAGTTTCATCATTAGAGAAGCCAAAGTCTAACCCATATCTTATCAGCTTACCATTCCCTATAATTACATCCATGGAAGTTTCGGTCCAACCCTCGAACACATTCCCCTCCAGCGTGCCAATCTGTCCCAAACCATAAACAGTCCACCAGTTGCTCGGCTCTTCGTCTTTCTTTGGCTTTCTCCTCTCGATATTCTCACGCTCTTGCTGGCTCAATGCCTCATTGTCCTGGTAAGTCAGAATCAGAAACGATGTGGTGGCCCACTGTTTCTCTACCAGCTCCTCATGCGCCCAGAACTTAGCGCTTGGGTTGTAATCCAGTATCACAAAGTCCCTAGTCCTAGTAGCCAGTTGGTCAAAGGTTTCGTAATTGATACCATTTGCCTCATTAACAAATAGCACATCACGCCTAGGGCCACGAGAAGTCATATTATCTACCGAAAGAAACTCAATCTGCGAGCCATTAGGGAATGTGTAGATTTTAGCTGTCTTGTTAAAGCCTGCATCATCCCATCGGTCAGTTTCTTTCATTATCTTTTGGAAGTCACGCATCGTACCAGTAGCAAGATGGTTATATGTCATCCCAGCCACCGTGATTAGTGAGTTCGGGTAGCTCTCGGCATACCCAATCAAAATAATCATGATGGAAAAAGTCTTACTGGCACTAGCGCCCCCTTGCACTACCTTGTAAAAGGTTGGCTCATATAGGAGTTCTTTTATTTTCTTAGTCGAGGTTGTTAGTGCTATCATTTTCTTCCTTCGGAGTGAGAAGCGCATCTAATACATCCCAAGCGAAATGGTACATATCTACCGCACCATCCAGCACTACGGACTCTAGTTCAAAAGCCTCACCAAGCAAACTGAAGCTCTCCTGTAATGTCAAGTCGATTTGGTCGATGTGCTTCTCTTTGGCATACTTGTGGGCTAGGACGTAATATGCCTTGCGGATGTCTTCACACTCTTGTTTGTGTCTCTGGATTTGCTCCAAATAGGTATCACCATATGGGTAGCCCATTATTCATTTTCCTTCCACCCAGTAGCTCGAATCGCTCGCCCTTGCTCCTCGGCTTCTGCTTTGGTTTTGTATATCTTCCCCTTGCTCCCCCATCGATAGCCTATAATCTTTCCCCCTGCACTTCTAACTGCTTGTACTGGCATGGTTCTCCTTTCTTATTTGTCCTTATTATAACAAAAATGGAGCGCCTGCTCATTCGAGTCCCACTACTACTAGTTGAGTGGCTTAACCTTGTCAGGTCAGGTGCTACTGCCATTATACCAAAACAAAAAACCGCCTCGCAGTTGTGACGGATTTTTGCAAGAGAGGATATTCATCCTTCTGCTATTATAGCACCCTCACTAGATTTTTATCAACTAGCTCCTTGGCTCTCTCTTCGCTAACTTCCCAAGCTGGAGTCCATGTTGATACATTCTGCCTTCGCTCCATATCGTAATAGGCTCGCATTGGCTTTATTAAGACCTTCTGGTCCTCAAACACATACTCACTCGGCTTTTTAACTAAGAGCTTGTCCCAGCCGTCTTTAGGGGGCTTATAGGCAAATTCTTGCTTCGGTTCAAACATACGCTCGGCTACCTCATCCACATTCTCACAATCCCAGTCTAGTACTAGCTCAGCCTGCTTTGGTATCTTCAGCTCCTTGGCTACTGATAATGGAGTTCTAACGATTCTCACCCCATAGCCCAAAGCCTCGTTAATCGAGTAGCAATAGGTTTCCATATTATTGCTGACCTGCACCAACCAATCGCTATCAGCTATGTATGGCCGTACATCAATCCTCGGTTTCATTAAGGCCACATTGGGGGAGTTTATCTCAAAGTTCAGGTTATTAGTGAAGATTGTCCACAGATAGTTAGTACCATGCTTTTCACAGTAGCGGTCTATCGCTTCGATAAGCCTTAACGTCCTAGTGCCACCTTTTGTCTTGTCTTCTAACCGGCACGCAGAGATGATACGCACTACTTTGCCAGGGGCTTCCAAAGTAAGTGGGTTGTAACACTGTACAATGGGCTTATCTACTCCCTGCACCTCCTCCTGAAGCTTAATCCGTTCCTCGGCGTACTTACTCACGGCCAGTAGCTTAGTCAGCTTTGGATGTTCAATAGGAGGTTCAAACTGAAGCTCTTGGTACACAGCATGGCATACGAAGATATGCTCCTTGGCTTCGATTTGGTTGATGGCCTCAATATTGAAATTGTAGAACGCTTTTTCGGCGTAGTATTTCTCGCTTGGATTTCTTCTAATGCACCGGACTAGCTTTTTGAGCCGTGATAGCTGGTAGAAGTCAGCCTCATCGTACAGAATGGCTAGATCGTACTTGTGATACTTTTTGGCCATCTCATATAGGAATTGCTCAGTACCACCAATACGGCTAATCACTCTGAAATAGTAAATATTAGCAAATCTATTGTCCATTTTTCTCTCGCTGTGTCAAATCTACCAATGGGGTTACTTGCACGCCCAAATCACCATTCACATTTAGAATAGTCTTCTTACCAAATATCCACTCCAGTACATCGAGAATAGCCCTTAATCCGTCCTTCTGTATTGCTTTGATGGTCTCCTGATACACCCATCCGTACTCTGGCTCTTTTTCCTCTGCTTTCTTGAGCATGGCTTGTGCCTCTTTGGTTGATTTGCAAGCTACTGCTGCCAACATCACACTAGCAATGCGTTGGACTACTTCGTCTGATACATCATGCCTAAACTCTCGGAGAATTGTTTTAACCTCCTTATGGCGACCATTCTTTTTTGGCTGATATTCACTTGTAAATGGTGTCCCCTTTTTCAAATTCTCGATGGCAATCTCTCTTTTTGTCCTGGGCGTTTTTTTAGCGTTTTCACTCTCCATCACAACCTGCCTCTCCTAACTTTTCTATCATTTTACGCAGTCTGGCCCTTTCTGCAAAGGTCAGGCTATTTCGCCATTGGTTAAGTCCTTTCTTACTCATTATTTCCTCCTTTACTTTTACTCATAGCAACCCCCCCCAGTAGGTTCCGTCGGGGGGCGTTGTTCTCCATGAGTTTGTTCCATTCTCTTTTGGTGAGAGTGGTCATTCCTGTAGGGGACCCTGGAGTCCGGATAGCTGTATTTTCGCCACCGCCGATCAGCATCCACGAAAGCGGCACGCTTGATTTTTTGTAGTATTCCTCCACAAAATCGAACCATGTGTTTTCGGAATCTTTCATATTGTCCCTATCACATAGAGCATCACCATGCATCCAGTTACTCCTATTATCATTCCCACCATAAATGCCTCCCCTTTTGTCATTATTATACCTCCTCATAATTTATTACTGATTGAAAATAATCATCTATCACCTTGACTGCTTCATCAAATCCAACAGCAAACACGGCCCGATATCCCCTGAACCCTAGTCGTTCCAATACATCGGCTTGCTCCCTGATATGCTGGTTGGCCCAGTCTCCGTTCTTCTTTTTTAATCTAGTCCCTTCTCGTTTTAGTTCAATAAATAACCCATTATATTCATAATTCCAGCTCCCATCTACGCATCGTGGAGCTGGCTCAGCCAAAAATAAGTCAGGATAGCCTCGGTATGGATGCAATTCCTTGTGCCTTCTTGCCTGTCCTGGCGTTAGTTTCATATCAGCAGCAAGGTCAAAGCGATATATCACCTTTGGATACCTTACTTGAAGATATTGGGCCACTAGAGTATAGACTTCTCGCTCTAACATACTCCTTTCTCCACCCTTTTTGTATAATCCAAATACTCATCATCATCATGTCTCCCCATGAAGTATTCCATTGCCTTTTCGATACCCCTTCTTTCGCAAATTAAAGCCGTTTTAAGGTAGATTGTGGCCTCATTAGCAACTATCTTGCTATTCTCTGGCTCACGCTCCTCAAAACGGCTTAAAATGGCTTCTACGACCTTCACGATAGTGTCTTGGCTAGTCATCCTCTCCCCTTTCTTCACTTTCCAGAAGTTCCTGCGCCAATTCCTCGGCACTTTTGCCTTCTGATTCTTTTTCTGGGATTGTATCTTCTCTGCTCATTTTTTCACCTCCTTTTTCTAATAATACATTATTATTTGAAATAGCATTAAATGATGACAGCATCGCATCTATACCTAACATTCCAAAATAAATAGCAAAAGGGAGCAATATAATCCACCAAACCCTAGGCAACCCATTATCATCAAAGAATAGCTTATTCATCCTTACCCTCGTCCTTCTCCAATTGGCTCACATCATCCCTTAAACACTTGGTTCTAATCAGTGTCTGCTCGGTAATCTTTCCATTCGCATAGTCAGCAATGGCTCGCTTATACCTTCTCTCCACCTCATTCACAGAAGCCTCTCGCACTAGCCTATCGTCAGTTATACAAAAGCCCACCATATTCACTCCCATATCAGTTGGCGAGTAGTAAACCTCTTTTCCAATAGTCCTTTTCAGTATCTCCCTCAGCACTGGGAATATTTCCAAATCACGATTGTAATTAGTGGCCACTCTATCATATTTGGCTAGATGATAGTGGTCTATCATATTCACATCCTCCAAGTCAGCCGTAGCAGCCTCATATGCAAGATTCAAAGGGTGCTTAAGAGCTAGATTCCAGACCGGGAATGTCTCGAACTTCGCATAGCCTGCTTCAATCCCTCGCTTAGACTCGTGATATAGCTGGCTCAGAGCTGTGGCCATCTTGCCAGAGCATGGCCCTGGGGCAGAGATTACTACTAAGTCCCTACTGGTTTTGATATACGGATTCTGGCCGTATCCCTCATCAGATACGATAGTATCTACATCCATCGGGTAGCCCTTGGTCGGAGTGTGGGTGTACACATTGTTTACATATTCCCTCACGACTGGCAGATACTCGTCTGCAGCTTGCTGGCCTTCGTATAATGTAACCACTACCGAGCTAACATATACTCCCCTACTTTTTAAGGCTTTGATTTCATTTATTAGCTCCTCGCCATAAGATATCCCATAATCGGCCCTCTCCTTGTGGCTCTGGAGCGCTCTCGCACTGATACACAGAATGACCTCGGCTTCGTCTTTTAATTCCTCTAAGAGCCGAATTTTAAGGTCTGGGGCGAATCCAGGGATACACCTCGCAGCGTGCTGGTCATCCAAGAGTTTTCCACCGAACTCTAGGTACAACTTCCCAAACATATCTCTCCGCTCAAGTATTTTGTCCCTTTGCATAGCTAGATATTTGGCTTCATCAAATGCTTTGCTCATTCTTCGACTCCTTCCATAATTTATTTTTTGTATTATTTATGAATTCCTCAAAACATTTTGGTTTGTTTATAATTACCCCATCATAGATTACTTTGAGAAAAGCATTTCGTTTTTCTTCTGACACAATACTTCTATACCCAAACAGCGAAATTATTATATATTTCTTGCTCATTCTTCACCCCCAAAAAGCAAGTCAAGGTCTTCACCATTGATATAACCATCCCACTCATATCTCGTCATTCCTTGTCCACTATCTCGGTCAATATGGTCGATAAACCTAAACCCTTTATCTTTTAACCGTTTCCAAGCCTTGAGCTTACGAACAGCCAGCTCGGCTTCTTCCTCAGTCTCAAAGAGGTTTCCGATTTCTTTTCTCTCTTTGTCGGTTAATTCAAATTGCTCGCAGGTGTGTTCTACGATTGCACCTTCAGTCGTGTCAATGTACCAATACTCTTTCGGTTCTTCTGGTGCATCCTTCCAATCGGCGTTTAGTTCGGCCAGAGTAGTATAGCTAGCTAGTTGAATTGCGTTTTCATCCATTACCACTATAGCTTTACTCTGCAGCACAGCTGTGTATCCTATCTCCCCCGTTTTCTTATTTCGTAGTTTCATTCTTCACCTCCGAATAAAGTCTTAAAATCTATCTCAATGCCTACATAGGGCCGATAATCACAGGCTGCCTTTACTTCATCAACGCTAGACCATCTGAACTGGCCTAAGCCTTTCAACCTCCACCATGCCTCCAACTTTTCCACAGCCCTCATAGCCTCATCCTCAGTCTCAAAATGGTTGCCGACTGATTTGAACCTTCCTTCAAGAATGTCGCCACAACGACCCGCTGCAGCAATGTTAGCGTACACATACCAATAAGTTGAATCATCATTACTACCATCTTCCCAATCTTTGATAAAATCCCCTATTACCTCGTAATAAAAGCTATGTTCATTACCAGACTTATCCACAACTTTAACTTCGATTCTTCCTTCTTCCGATGTGCTGAGTGAGGCATCTACCACCTCGCCAGCCTTAAAATCTTCATCTTGGAATAAAGTTTTTAGCTTCATTATTTCTCCTTATCTAGCAGCACTTCTGCCTTTACGATATCGGCAATCTCTTTTTCGTCTGCTGTTTTAACATTCCTCACTTTTTGATAGGCACTATAGCCCAAGTCCATGGCATCTTTGAGTCTATTATAATCACCCCTCGGTAAATCTTTAATTAGTTCCATCATAGTATCAAAGCGCCTCTCTACTGGGTCTATAGCTTCCTTCTTCCTCCTAAATAAGCCCATGTCTACTCCTCGCTTAGTTCCATTCTTATCTCATTGGCCACTTTTCTAGCCACATTGTATTCTATCCCAGTTATCCGAGATATTTCAGAGACCGGGAATCCATCTGACATCATCTGGAGAATAATTGGGCGATACTTGTCAGTATTATTCGCTGGCCCTCGTCTAGACTTTCTTCCAGCTCTCACAGCAAGTTCCCTATTAGCAAAGAAGCCACCTGTGGTCCCATTCCTGCCTCCCATCTGCCCAAGTCTTTGCATTAGTCTGTGTGCGCCTTCAGGGCCACCATATCTTTTTTCCATAGTCTCCCTCCAACGCTTAGTTGCTAATTCCCCTTCTTTTGTCCCCTTTTTTGGCCTTGCCATTTTTACCTCCTTAATAATTTTTTACTAGTCCTCAGGATTCTCGATAATGTAATCCTTAATCTCTTCCAGATGCTCTATGACTTCTTCGTCATACATAGCCTCTGACAAATCTTTTATAGCTTCTTCTAATTTCTCAATTGCCCATCCTACTGATTCACGAGATGGGGTGTTACTCACTATCTCCTCCTATTTTTTCTTTTAATTCGTTTTTATAGGCAATTATCTCTTTATCGAGCATAATTCCACCTAATTTCGCATAAATTAGCTTCAATTCATCGATATCCTTAGCCATTGATAGCTTTACCTTAGCTTCATCTATATCTGCGCTCGTATATCGCCCACTAAAGCCATTTGAAACGGCTCTACGGCGTGTTTCAGTCATAGGCGCAGGGTTTTCGCTATCTGCCTCAACTTCGCCCTTCTCGGACACATTAAACAGCCTCATAAGGAAGTACTTAGTCCCAGCAGTCTCGGCTTTGTTAATCCCTTTATCACCATAATCAGTAGCCTCACCTACCCACTTTGATACCATTTTATCTTCCATATCATCGCCATTCACAATAGTAAAGCTCATCTCTAGTAAGTAATGGTATCCTTTACCACCATATTTGTTAGCTACCTCGTCTTGGTTAATATTTTCTACACTCGGCACAATCACAATATGGTATTTATCAAATAACTCCCGGATTCGGCCAGCCACTACTCCATATTCGATATACTCATAGTTTTGCTGAGTATTCTTTCCCGATTTATCTACTGCTCCGATTTCTTTACCGATTGCAGCGAGTTTGCTAGCTAAAGTCATAGCTTTTTTAGTTTCTTGGGTCATTTCTAAGATCCCTTTCTATTTCATCTGATATTAGTTGTCTTTCCATGAGCTGGACTGCCTCAAATCTTGGAGTATCTTCGTAGTCATACTCCAACCCTCCCCAGCTCATAACTCGTCACCCATGCACAATGACGGGTTTTCTTCGCCAAGCACTTCCTCGGCATAGTTTTTAATCCTACTCATACTATGCCCTCAACTTTCTCAGGCTACTATTTATAGTCTCAATCTCACGATTGATGTCGGTCAGAAGTCGGTCAGCTGTCCTTGGCCCATATGTGCCACGGACAAACACTTCGCCATCTTCTGATTTAACATGATTTACTTTAATTTTCATGTTTCTCCTTTCGTTAATCTATATTGCTATTATATATATCATTTATGCTTTTGACAATAGTAAAATTGCAGAAAATCAAAAAAAGCTTGAGTTTTCCACAAGCTTTTTATTTTCCCCCTGTTAAGCGTTCAAAACCCATACATCACCGGCGGTAGATGTGGTGCATTCTTCTGCGGTCAGTCCATCAATAGAGGAGGTAGAAGAAGCTACCGCCAAATCACTAATAGTACAAACCCTGCAAGCCCCATATCCGCTATAATAATGCGCTATAAACACTCTATTATCGTCTAAAGCTACCGCCGATGCCCCATATGAAGTATACGTTGTACTTGTGTCTATTGCTACCTCAGGAGAATTTATAATAGAAGTGTTAGCTACTCTGCAGGTAACTCCATATAATTGGGACGAACTAGCACTCCCCCGATGTGCAATAAATACTTTGTCTGACCTCAACACAGCTATTGATGCTTCATGAGACAACGTTCCCAATTCTTTTTCTGCCCCATGAGTAATTGTTGTTCCAGAAATTGTGCATACCACCCCACTAAGTGCGCCTAAGGCATGGCTAACAAACACTTTATCATTACTCAATGTCGCAGCACAGGCATTTGTAGCAGAATATCTTACGTCTGACAGCCTCGTGGATGTTACAGGCGTGATTACATTATTAGAAATGGTGCATACTGTGGCATAGAGGTATTGGGATGAGCCAGCGCCTCGATGCGCAACGAAGATTTTATCCTGGCTAGCTAAAGTTGGGTAAGCATCGTAGTACGATTGGTCTTCGCTAGAAATTCTAGTGTCTGTTCCAAGTGTGATAGAAGTCCCAGAAATAGTACATACTATACCATTGAGATAACTACCAGCTCTATGCGTAACTAAGGCTCTGGTGGAATCTAATGCGACAGCTCTTACGAAAGCGTACCCATTTGACGCTTCGACCAAGGTTAAGCTTGTGCCAGCCGTAATTGTAGTTCCAGAAATGTCGCATACTATACCCATTGGGTAGTTAGTCCCTGAATAGGCAACAAATACTTTACTCGATGTCAAAGTAACCGCTGATACATAGAAATTATTACCATTTGTGTTGGCATCAGACGCTATCTGTACCGCAGCCCCAGCCGTAACTGTTTGATTAGATACAGTACAGATTGCCGCAAATAAATTGGCTGAATTTCTCATTACTACGAAAACTTTGTCTGTATCTATTTTAGTAGCTGCTATTGAATGTAGAGCTGACGAGCTATTGGTAATATTTACTTTTGTCCCTGATATAGTATTATTCTTAGCCTCAACGAATGAATTTGCATCAACGGTAGTAGAGTATGCTTTAAACTTGACCTTTTGTCCATTCAATACACTAGCCGACCCTCCCCCAGAAATACTATTGATTGCATCAGCTAGATTGACCGTATTCTTGTTGGCTGGTATCGTTCCGCCCTTATTGCTTACCGCATCATAGGCATTGGACAAATTAGTGCTTAATGCTGTTAATTCAGTTGCGATGCTCATTATACTCCGCTCCCACTATTTAATGTTTGCAATATACTCTCAACATCACCTACTAACGTATATACGCATTTGGCGCTAGGTATTTGTGCATCAGTAGAAGCAGAACTGACACTTGTCACAATCGTAGGAGTTCCACTCAAATCACTATATGCACCAGAGGTAGCTACTGTGGCAAGGGATGGTTTGTTTAATATTTGCGATACGCCACTTGCTGAATTCCAATCAGAGTTCACTTGTGCCGCTGGTATAGTTGGCTTATTTGACAAATCAGTATATGATCCAGACGTAGCTACGGTGGCTAGAGCTGGCTTATTCAATATCTCGGCTACTCCACTAGAAGCGTTCCAGTCAGAGTTTACCTGAGCGGCTGGAATTGTCGGCTTATTGCTAAGGTCGCTATAACTTCCACTTGTTGCTACTGTGGCCAAGCTTGATGTAGGAGTATAGTTGGTCAGGTTATCGACCGAATTAGTAATGAAGCCAGAATCATTCGATAGGTCAGACACTTTAGTAGGTACAATGATATTAGCGGTCACATCCGTAGAACTGTTAGCTGTAAAGGTTGCTACATCGGTGCTATTCTTCTGAATCTTCAGGGTAGCGTTGTTCACGGCTGGAATATCAGTTTTCATGGCTACGGTATTATCTACCGAGAATTCCGTGCCGGTAAGGTCTAGCCCTATGCCTGCTGTGTAGGTGGTGTCAGTAGCCGAGATGGTACTCCCACTAATAGTGATATTGCTACCAGCGATCAGCTCGTCCTGCTTAGCGTTCAAAAGTGTATCAGTTTGCGACTTGGTATAATATGGGCCTTCTTCGCCAATCAGCGAGAAGGAACTGGTCGAAGCGTTCCATCGGTAATAAGTGGTTGCTCCGTTTTCCGTTTCGTCCTGTAATACTTTAATAATGTCATTATTGCCAAGTGTGGATGTATCATAATTTTCCAGCTCTGCATGAGTACCGACAATATCCTTTACATCTGAAGATGCCGAAATAGCGTCAATCTGGCCTTGTAAGGCTGTATCCGCATTTTCTCTTAACGTTGCTTCTGCTCCGACTGCCGTACTAATAGCGCTCTCAACTTCGCTACCAGTCTGATAATCGGATGTATTCTCTAGGTCAGAAGTAGTCAGAACAACATCTCCAGTCTGTCCGTTGACTGATTCAACTGCCCCACCAGCCCTTACTGTTATCAGCTCAGGTTGGAGCAGGATTTCTTGCTCTCTTGGTTCTTCTTCCATTAGCCCTCCGTTTCGTTGACAATCCAACCAGCAGAATTGCCAATAATCAAATATCCTTTTGCTGGTTTGGCTCTGTACTGGTCATTGTTTTCCACAGGCGTGAAATCCCACACATACCGCCCATATGGGGCATTTTCGGTATCAGTAGGCATTATTTCAAAGTGATAGTATCCCTCCTCATCGAACTCCATGTCAGCCAGAGTTTTCTGGAATACTGGATTCACGTCAGTCCATCGCTTTTTAACTGTGAAATATACCTCATCGGCCTCTACAAGGATTGGGTCACCATTCGCATCTAGCCGTTGAGTTTTTAGTTTAAGAGAAGTCCCACGGTTAATGGCAATCGTTTGCAAATTACCTACGATTGGGACATTATTACATGGTCGCATCATATTTTAATAGTAGCATAGCCAAATCCAAAAAGAAAGCCCTAGTGGGGGCGCTAGGACTTTCAACAAGGTATATATTATTAAATAAAAGAAATTAGTTTATGTCCAATACTTTTCATCCAAGAAAGTATCCTCTTTATTATACCAAAAAAACAAGTTCATATCATCATTTTGATAAGTTATCTCGCCAAGTACAATATTCTTTCACTTGTTCCTTTATAAACGAATTGCCACCACTAGCAGTATATTTATCAAATTCTTCTAAGATTGCTTTATGGTTCTCAGCATTTTTGTGCAAAATCTCAACTCTAATTATGTCCTGTGTAATCATGTTCTGTATCGAACTCTTAGCAGCGTTTCTCTCGGCCAGTTGCCTGGCTTCTTCCTTGTCTTTCTTGCGCTGTGAGTTCATGTAAGCGTTAGAAATAGCTACTACAACCGTGGCTATGGCCGTTATAGTAGTTGTAATAATTGTTGTCCCATCCATATTAAGTCGATTATATCACCAACTCTTTTTTTGGGGGAACAATCCACGCTTCAGAACGGCTAACAAGTACCGGTCTGGATGATTCTTTTTAGTAGCAATCTCACAAGCAATCATCAACTCATTCATCGAATATTTACCAGTAATAAGGTCGCTTAGATACTTTATCTGCCACTCGGCCTCTAGTTTCACATATCGGATTATATCGGCAATTCTTCTATCAGGATTTAGGCGCTTGTCTGCCGTTTTAAGCGTCCTCTCAACATGGACCCTATCTAACACCCTACATAAGTAGTGGAGTGGGTTCTTGACCGTTTCAGAGCCTGCCATGGCAATAATTTCCTTTAGTTGGTCTAGGCTCATCTTAAAGCCACAACATTCCCCAGTTTTCTGGATGTGGCGAACCCTACGATATAGCCCCTCTGACTTTTCATTTGCCGGAATCAGCTCCACGAACTCCGGAAAATCCTCCATAACTCTCTCTCTCATTGTCTCCAAACGACTCATAAAAGAATACCTCCTTATTGCTAAGGAGGTACTGAGAATTTCGTGTATGCCTCCATTATAGCACTTAATTTCTATTAGCGCAAGATACACGAAATTCTCACGCTAACTTTATTTTATCATTCCCTTAGAGCTTAATCAATACACCTTTTATGGTTTTTTATAAGTATTAGAAGTTTTCCACAAGCATTAGAGGTACAAAATGAGTTTTCCACAATAGTGTTGTAATTTTTACTAAGCTAAAGTTTTCCACAACCTTCATATCATCTATATCTTTTCTAATTAGAATAGAATAACTTTTAGTTATTTCCTTTCTAATTAGAATAGAAGGCTTATAGTCTATCCTTTCTAATTAGAATAGAAGAACTTATAGTTCTTTCTTTTCTAATTAGAATAGAGAGTTTTAATAAACAAAAAAGAGCCACAGGAGTGTCATCTACAGCTCTTTTTTGGCTAAAAGTATCTGCCTAGACTATAACGAAAGGAGTTCTAGGCAGAGGTCAAAATTTTCGGGAGGAAAATTTGGAGACCAACTTCATTATAGCACAGTTACTCTACCTTCACGATTGACTGGATAGGCACATTGGACACAATAGTTAAGTTGGTATGATCCGTAATTGGCGTATATCCAGAAGATGAGGCCTCATAGTAAGTTGTATTTATTTTGACTATTTGAACACTATCACTAATTACCTGTGGCATGATAATCGGGTACATAAAATCACCCTTGGTTGAGAAAAACATAGACATCACATCTTCGCCCTGGCTATTATAAGTAATCCGATAAGTCCCAGTAGTGGCATTAACTAGACTGCTCTCAACGCTACTCTTAATCGAAGTATAATTAGTAGCTGTCTTCAAATCAGTCAGCTCCTGCTCTATTTGTTTCAGCCTTTCAGCAAACTCATTCTTCATCACAAGCTCCTTAATGTGAAATCACCGGTACTGGTGACTGTTAATGTTACATTAACCGATACGCTCCCCCCACCTTTTAATGTTTCAATGTCGGCATGAGAACCAGTAACCCTCACCACAGCCGTTTGGTTGTTTCTGTATATACCCATTTGAATTGATGCCTTTCTAGCGCTATCAGCGAGCTGTGTAGGCTTCCAATAATCATATATATTGTCTATATACCAATTAAGTGTAGCCGTGGCTAGTTGGTCGTATTCGCCATTGTCTATAGCATAGGCTTTGTAGCCGGTAGCGTTGGTCTGGGACGAATTAAGAGCTAGAGGTATAGAAACGCTCACCGAATGGGAGATTAAGCCCACAGCCGTGGCACTCTTTTGTCTGGCCGTCTTTAAGTAGGTCAGTTCACGCTCTAGTTGTTTCAGCTCTCTATCAAAATAATTATTCATCTAGTGTCCACTCCCAAGATACATTAGTTATCGGCGAGGTAGAGTAAATGGTATATGTAGCAATATCATCGGCTGCCCAGCTTATCAGGCCATTTACAGTCAGCGAAAAACCATCCGAATCAAATGTTTGGTTATATATTTCCAATGCACTCCCAAGCCATGGAGCTTGCAAATCACCAATGCCAATAGACAGATAAGTTAGTGGGTTCTGGGCGAACTCAGGGTCAAAAGTAACCACCATTTTGAAAAAGTAGTCCTCCCGACTTGGTGGATTAGCCGTGCCATTGTATGTATATACATCCATTAGCCCTAATCCCCTCACATAAGCCGTTTTAAGGGCAGTTAGCTCCGATTTGGCATCCTTTATCCTAGTAGTAAGCAAGTTTATCATACACGCTCCAATACGGGCCGAATAAGCTCATCTCCACCAGCGCTGATATCTACCTCCAGCTCATTCACCCTAAAATCACCGTTGGTCATGCCAGTAAGGTCGGCTGAATTATTAACAGTTATCGTATCACCAATCCAGATTTTATTCTTCCCAGTCGGGGTTGGAGCTACTTGCTTCCCATGCAATGTAATTTGTGGTTGCCAGATTGGGTTAGCTTTATTCCATAGCTCAGCCTGCATATTTCTTCTAAGCACACTCCTGGTAGATATGCTCGAATCCTGATACATAGTTTCTTTGTATCCATACTCCACAATTGCATCCACATCAGATACGAATGAGTTGACGGCTGTATTCTTGGTGGCATCTGGTGATACTTCACCAGTACCTAGACCGAACACCGCCGTGGCAATATCCCCCACCTCGGCAGCCTGTATAGAGGTAGCCGATGTGTTATTGAGTAGCGTTGGGTAGAAAGCTACCCAATCAGTAATCACATCACCGAAATTTGAAGCAGCGTAGATATCGTATTTCTTGTTAGCGTGAAAGTAAACATCAAAAGGCCCAGCACCAGTAGCATTATCACACCTATCACAAATCCAGTCTTTAACCGTTTTGTAGTTGTCAAAATTATGTTGGATACTTGCTAGTCGGTCAATATGCCCTGTGACGAATTTATAGCCCTTTCCAGCGTTCCTAGCGACTCTATCCGCAAATAATATCATGTCCGATACTAAAGCCCCTGCACGGCCTTGTACGAGGCCTCTAGGCAAATTATTTCCTGTGTTCCTAATATACACGCCAGCTAAAAGGTTCAGAAACCCATCAAATCGGAGCGCTAAGTTGGCACTGACATTAAGTGGGGTGTATGATGGCATTGTGGCCAAGAACCCACCAACTACTTCTACCCCATTCCTGACAAGCCTACACTCCAAGGCTAAGGGCTTGAGCAAGTTGTTAATATTAGTGTGCCTATCTTCGCACCATTTGTTGAACAATACATCGTTGATAGTAAAATCAATTTCATCAGCCCCAATTTTTGTCCTTCTTCTTATATACTTCAAATTCTGAGCGAGTGGCCTACAATCACCAATAAGTTTTCCATTAAGGTATAGATTGACCTTATATGTAGCCGTCTCAATCATCCTACGACCTCCTGCCACAGAATCGTACTAGGTGGAGCATCTGGATTATCCGTAGTATAAACTACTCTATTATTCCCAGGCTTAAAGTATATCCAATCCCCACTCACATTTCCTACCACACTCACTCCATTTAAGGTAGCCGTCTGGTTAATCATGTCAATCTCTA
>RHMF01000188.1_pt1 | contig 29298 bp, 25 predicted proteins | sample 5365151 | NCBI WGS metagenome assembly RHMF01 (sample SAMN10266501, study PRJNA497801) | feces metagenome | isolation source: feces | host: Bos taurus | place: China: Prairie of Fairy Mountain | collected 2017-08-14 | reverse complement strand
ATCGACCGCTGTGTCATGATGCTGACCAACCAGGACACCATCCGCGAAGTCATTCTGTTCCCCACTATGAAGCCTCTGGGTCTGGAAGAGGGTGCCAAGAAGGAAGCTCCCAATGCTGCTCCTGTCGCCACTCCTGTTGAGACTGCAGCCGCAGTCGAGCCCATTGATTTCTCCAAGGTAAAGATCGAGCCCCTGTTTGAAGAGGCCGTTGATTTTGAGACCTTCAGTAAGTCCGATTTCCGTGCCGTCAAGATCAAGGACTGTGTGGCCGTGCCCAAGAGCAAGAAGCTGCTGCAGTTCACTTTGGACGATGGCACCGGCACCGACCGTACCATCCTCAGCGGCATCCACGAGTACTATGAGCCCGAGGAGCTGATCGGCAAGACCTGCATCGCCATTGTCAACCTGCCTCCCAGAAAGATGATGGGCATTGATTCCTGCGGCATGCTGATTTCCGCTATCCACGAGGATGACGGAAAGGAAGGCCTGAACCTGCTGATGGTCAGTGACCGTATCCCCGCCGGCGCAAAGCTGTATTAAGCTGAAATAAAGAGAAAGGCCTCGATTGTAAAATCGGGGCCTTTTTATGCAAACAGCAGGAATTTGGATTCGTGTTGGACAAAACAAAAAGACTATGGCATGGGATGCCATAGTCTTTTTTGCTTATTCGAGACCGCCGTTTCGGATGTAGTCAGCCAGCAGGTCGCGGGCGTATACACCGGGGTCATATCGCTCAATCTCGGTCAGACCGTTGGGCGCATAGGTAGAGGTGTAACTGTCTACCAGAATGTAATAGGTGCCGTTGGGGTCCAGATTATTTTTGATGCTTCTGCCGTAGTCGCCGTAGCTGATGTAGTAGGCATAGTGGTCCGACTCGAAGAATTTCTCCCGCAGCTTTTTGCCGCTGACCGAGCAAAGGACCAGCTGATTGTCAAAGGGAAACAGATTTTGCAGCATACCGTAGGTCACGGAGCCTTCGGCCAGATAGCCGGGGGCACGCACAGAGATGAAGCCGCCGCCCAAGACGATGTCGTATTCGTCGCCCCAGTGCTCCACACCGAAATCGTAATACAGATCGGCTACCAGCTGACGCATATCGTTGCCGGAACGGTTGCGGCGATTTTGCCCGACGATGTTGGAGGAGATGGAGATGACATCGGCGTACTTTTCCATCAGCTGATCGATCAGAGGGTCTTCTTCCAGCATGGTATAAGTGTTGGTGGTGATGGTTTCGGCTGTGTTGACGGTGTACTTGCCGTTGGCATAGTTGAGTTGCACTTCAGCATGGGTGATGCCGCGGTTGTCGCCGCCGCCCTGAATGTGGTAAACACCCTGTTGATCATGCAGAACATAGCGCTGGTGGGTGTGACCCTCAAAAACCAGATCCACATAGCCCTTGGATAGGTTGACATCATAGTAGGAACGCATGCTGGAGGCTGAAATCGAGCCGTCGCGGCTGGAGCCGAATCCGTCATGGAGCATGTATACGATCAGATCGGCGCCCTGTTCACGCAGTCGATCGGATTCCGCCTTCACAAGGGCGGTCAGATCGGCGCCGGTTTTGAAGTAGATACCCTTTGTCTGGTCGGGGGAGATGGAGGAGTAGCAATCGCCCATGGCACCGATAATGCCGATTTGTGCGCCGCCGCATTCCACCATGACCGAACTTTCACAGTAGGCCACTCGCTGGTTGGTGCTGCGGTCGTAAATGTTGATGGCGAGGAAGGGGAATTCGGCCAGTTCCGCGTTTTCGCGAATGGGGTCTTCGCCCCACTCGAATTCGTGGTTGCCGAGCGCCATGGCAGCAAAATCCAGTTCGTTCATCCAGTCGGTGATCATGTTGCCCTCGGTCAGGTTTGACTCGGAGGTGCCCTGCCACATATCGCCCACCGACAGCAGAATCACATGGTCGTTGGTTTGCCGCTGGTCTTTCAGGTAGGTGGTCAGCTCATCGGCTCCGGGGTGGTTGTCGCCATCGGGCAGCTTGCCGTGCAGATCGTTGATGCCGAAAAAGTCTACCACGACAAGAACATCGGCACTGCATACATCGCACTGCCCGTTGTCATCCAGATCGGTATGGGAGGGACAGTCATTGCTGTCATCCGGAACGGATGGGGTTGGTGCAGGAGTGGCTGTCGGAGTCGGCGTGGGAGTGGCTGTCGGAGTCGGCGTGGGAGTGACCGCCGGCGTGGGTGCAGGAGTGGCTGCCGGAGTTGGTGTGGGAGTAGTCGCCGGAGTCGGTATCGGTGTTGCCGGCGGGGTCGCAGATTGGGTGGCCGATGGGGTCACGGTGGGTTTGCTGTTTTCTGTAGAGGGGGCACTGCAGGCACTGAGCAGAATCAGAATAGCCAACAGAAGTGCAGCGAATTTCTTATTCACGGGTCCATCTCCTATGTATATTGTTTAAGGTATCGTACACGATTTTTCGGCATAGTGCAACAGTATTTTATTGGAAGGGAAACGCCGCCGCTGTAGGCAGTTTTGTCGGTGTGAATTGTGGGGGACCAAAATAATCTTGTCATTTTATGCGGAATTGTGTATAATGACCTCGTGTTTGTTTGCAAAAGAAAAAATGATTCCGAAGGAGAGGATATAGTGTTTGGAAAACGACCCGACGGCCGTAAACTGAAAACTCTGGCCCCCATGGAAAAAATCATTCCTTTTATCATGAAGGATCGCAACGATTCCATGAACATGTACGAGGAATATTTTGATTGCGGCCCTATGGATGCCTACATCAAGGAAAAGAAAGAACAGGGCATCAAAATTACATATATGCACATTTTGATTGCCGCCACGGTTCGTTTGATGGCGCTGCGGCCGGCACTCAACCGCTTTGTTATGAACGGTGCCATTTATGCCCGCCCCAAGATCTGGGTTAGCTTTACCCTGCATCATACGCTGCGGGACGGCGATGTAGAGTCCACCATCAAGGTCTGCTTCGAGGGTACCGAGACCATTCTGGAAGTGGCGCAGAAGATGGACGAAGCCATTGCCAAGGAAACCACCGAGTGGAAGGGCTCGCAGGAGACCGAAAACGGCACTGACAAGCTGATCAAGATGCTCAATTACCTGCCCGATGGCATATTCCGTTTTGTCGTCAGTGTGCTGATGTGGATGGATAAGCACAATATCATGCCTAAGGCCATCATTGAGCTGAGTCCCTTCCATACGTCCTTTTTTATTACCAACCTGAAATCTTTGGGCATCAATCACATTTTCCACCACACCTACAATTTTGGCACCACCGGTATTTTCCTGGCCATGGGAAAGGAGCGGGTGGTCCCTGTCTATGAGGGCGACCAAGTGGTCAAGCAGAAGCAGATGGGCTTCGGTCTGGTGTCCGACGAGCGTTTCTGCGATGGTCTGTATTTCTCCCGCAGCCTTCGTATGATGAGAAAGTTCATGAAAAATCCTGCGTCTCTGGAAGAGCCTCTGGAGAGCAAAGTCGAAGATATCGATTGAGTTCGGACAGCCGATGTGTGCATTGCACACATCGGCTGTTTGCATGTCTGCAGAAAAAGATATTGCTTGACAATATGGCGGGTATACATATAATATAACAATGCATTAATTTGGGGGCGTATGTGTAAAAATACGCAAGCTCTTACCAAGGCGCTTTTTTCCCCGCTTTTTTGTTTGAAAAGGTCGGAGCGGTGATAGTATGGAATGTGTAACCAGCCGTCAGAACAGTGCGGTTCAGCACGTGAAGAAACTGGCGTCCAATCGAAAATACCGACGCGAGACCGGTGAGTTCCTTTGCGAAGGTCCTAAAATGTGGGCCGAGGCCATGGAACACGGCTGGGTGGTGTCCGTTCTGCTGACGTCGGAGGCTGACCTGCTGCGGCAGTGTGAGGGAATAGCCGCTCGCTGTGTGCTGGTTACCCCGGAACTGCTGTCCTATGCCGCTGATACCGAAACTCCGCAGAAGATGATATTTACCTGCCGTATGCCTGAGCAGACCGCCGAACTTGCCGGCAATCGTTTTCTGGTGCTGGACGGGGTACAGGACCCTGGCAATGTGGGTACCATTTGGCGCACGGCGGACGCCTTCGGTGCTGACGGACTGATTCTGCTGCCCGGCTGCGCCGACCCCTGGTCACCCAAGGTGATTCGCTCCACCATGGGTGCCTGTTTCCGACTGCCGGTGCTGACCTGTACGTTGGAGGATTTGTGTTCGGTGCTGACCGCCCGGAACATCCCGCTGTATGCCACCGCTTTGCGGGAGGACACGCAGGACATCCGGGATGCCGATCTGAAGCGTGCCGCTGTGGTCATTGGCAGCGAAGGGCGCGGTGTGTCGGATGATGTACTGCAGCGCTGTGAGCAGACGGTTAAAATCCCTATGCGTGAGCGCTGCGAATCGCTGAATGCCGCCATGGCCGCCGGCATCGTGCTTTGGGAGAGTTTTCGGTAACTTGATTTGATGTCATGTTGAGAGGAGGGCGGATATGGCGACATTGAAATACTGGCTTTGGCTGACCGAGCGCAGCGGCATGTCCGCTCTGCGGCTCCGCCGTCTGCTGGAGCAATACGGCTCGCCCGAGCGCCTCTATTTTGCCGATGGCGGTGAATTTGAACTGTGGGAGGATCTCCCTGCAGGACTTCGCAAGTCGCTGCAAGACAAATCGCTGGTGCGTGCCGATGAGATTCTGGCCCAGTGTGACCGGCTGGGGATTTCTCTGCTGACTATTCAGGACGCCGGTTATCCCGACTGTCTGAAGCATATTTCCGACCCGCCTGCGGTACTGTATTACAAAGGTAAGCTGCCTGACTTTGACCGGGAGCTGACCATTGGCATGGTAGGTGCCCGTCAGTGCAGCCAGTATGGAGAGACCATGGCGGCCCGTTTGGGCCTGGATCTGGCCCGGGCCGGTGCGGTTATTGTGTCGGGCATGGCACAGGGTATCGACAGCCATGCCATCAAAGGTGCTCTTGCCGGTGGCGGGACGGTTGTTTCGGTTCTGGCCGGCGGCATTGACATGAAATACCCCTATCAAAGCCGTTTTCTGTACGACGATGTGGCGGCGGCCGGTGCGTTGATTTCGGAATATCCGCCGGGAACCGCCCACAAAGGAACCCACTTTCCGGTGCGTAACCGTATCATAAGCGGTCTGTCCGACGGTGTTATTGCCGTGGAGGCCCGGGAGAAAAGCGGCACTATGATCACCATGGATCTGGCGCTGGAGCAAAACCGCGACACCTTTGCGGTGCCCGGACCGGCCGACGCGCCCATGAGCGGCGGAACCAATCATCTAATCCGAATGGGGTGGGCCAAACTGGTTACTTCGGCGGCCGATGTTCTGGTGGAATATGAGGGAATCCGCCCCATATCCCGTCCTCTTCCTATGGAACCGGAAGAACTGGAACAGCGCTTGGAAACCGCTCGCATGCAGCCGCGTAAATCGCCTCAGGCAGAGACGGTTTCTGAGAAGAAAGTGGTTGACAAGCAAGACAACAGGGCATATATTGACTGGAAGAGTGCCCGGGAACTGTTTACCGACGACGAACGCGACATCCTGCTGGCACTGGAAACCAAGGATTGTCTGGCTGATGAGATCATCGAGGTCACCCAGATCCCGGCCCGTCGAGTGTTGTCCGCATTGACCATCCTGCAGGTGCGCGGTTATGTGGAAGAGGGTCCGGGAAAGCGCTTTTCCGCACTTGCATTGCTGAAACATGAAGAATAACACCTGTCCGACAGGTGCCCTTGGAGGCATATATGGCAACAAAAAACAATCTGGTCATCGTGGAATCTCCCGCTAAGGCAAAGACCATTGGCAAGTATCTGGGTCCCGGCTACGTGGTGAAAGCATCCATGGGCCATGTGCGCGATTTGCCCAAGAGCAAAATCGGCGTGGATATTGAGCAGGACTTTACCCCCAATTACCAGCCCATCAAGGGCAAGGAAGAGATTATCGGCGAACTGAAGGCGGCAGCCAAGGCCAGCGAGAAAGTGTATCTCGCAACCGACCCTGACCGCGAAGGTGAAGCCATTTCTTGGCATCTGAAGGAACTGCTGGAACTGCCCGATGAAAAGGCTTGCCGCGTGACCTTTAACGAGATTACCAAGCGAGTGGTCAGCCAGTCCATCGCAGCCCCCCGTTCCATCGACATGGATCTGGTGGATGCGCAGCAGGCTCGCCGTCTGCTGGATCGCATCGTGGGTTACCAGTTGTCCCCACTGCTGTGGAAAAAGATCCGCCGCGGTCTGTCTGCCGGCCGTGTTCAGTCGGTGGCAACCCGTCTGGTCTGTGACCGCGAGGAAGAAATCAATTCCTTCCGGCCCGAGGAATACTGGACGCTGGATGTGGATCTGGAGCGCATTGCCCCCAATCTGGGCGGCTTTACCGCCCAGTTCTACGGCCGTGATAAGAAGATGGATCTGCACAGTGAGGATGAGGTCAATAACGTCCTCCGTGCCGTGGAGAACAGCCCCTTTACAGTGAGCGACGTCAAGCGTCAGGACAAGAGCCGCAACCCGGCTCCGCCCTTTATTACCTCCACTCTGCAGCAGGAGGCCAGCCGCAAGCTGAATATGACCCCCCGCCGCACCATGTCCATTGCTCAGCAACTGTACGAAGGCGTGGATATTGCCGGTGAGGGCACCGTGGGTTTGATCACCTATATGCGTACCGACTCTCTGCGCCTGTCCAACGACGCGCTGGATGCCGCAAAGCAGTTCATCCACAGTCGCTACGGCGCCGAGTACTATCCTGAAAAGACCCGTGTGTTCAAGACCAAATCGGGAGCACAGGATGCCCACGAGGCTATTCGTCCCTCCGATGTGAATCTGACCCCCGAATCCATCCGCAAGGATCTGACCGGCGAGCAGTATCGTCTGTATAAGCTGATTTGGAGCCGTTTCCTGGCCTGCCAGATGGCTGCCGCTGTGTACGACAGTGTGTCCATCGAGGTGGAGTCGGCAGGATATACCTTCCACGCCAGCCATTCCTCCATCAAGTTCTCCGGTTTTACAGCCGTTTATGAGGAAGGCCGCGACGACGACGGGGAAGAGAATCAGTCTCCTCTGCCCGATCTGGCACAGGGGGAGATGCTCGACTGCAAGCAGCTCAAGCCCGAGCAGCACTTTACCCAGCCCCCCATGCGCTACACCGAGGCAACCCTCATTAAGGCGCTGGAGGAGAAGGGCATTGGCCGCCCTTCCACCTATGCACCCACCATTTCTACCATTCTCGACCGGGAATATGTGGTCAAGGACGGAAAGTATCTGCGCACCACTCCGCTGGGCGAAGTGGTCACCACCCTGATGAAGGATAAGTTCAATGACATTGTGGATTTCTCCTTTACTGCCAACATGGAAGAACAGTTGGATAAGGTGGAAAGCGGCGATGTGAACTGGAAGCAGCTGCTGAAGGATTTCTACAACGGTTTCTCTGCCGAACTGGCACAGGCCGAGCAGGAATTGGATGGAGAGCGCATTAAGGTGCCCGACGAAGTTTCTGAGGAAGTCTGTGACATCTGCGGCCGGAACATGGTGGTCAAATCGGGTCGCTTCGGTCGTTTCCTGGCTTGTCCCGGTTATCCCGAGTGTACGTTCACGAAACCTCTGGTGGTGGAGATGCCCGGCAAGTGCCCCACCTGCGGCGGCCGCATTCTGAAGAAGACCAGCCGCAACGGTTACACCTATTATGGCTGTGAGTTCAATGCCAGCAAGGATGAGACCAGAAAGTGCACCTTTATGACTTGGGATGTGCCCGTCAAGGACAATTGCCCCGTGTGTGGATGGACCATGTTCAAAAAGTCCGGCCGCGGCGCCAAGAAGCCCTTCTGTATTAACGAGTCCTGCTCTGCCTTTGTCCCCGAAGAGAAGCGCGGCGGCTATAAGAAAAAGACCGCCGAAGGGGAAGAAAAGGAAGGCAAGAAGACGACGGCTAAAAAGAGCACCAAAACGACAGCGAAGAAGAGCACGGCCAAAAAGACTGCCGCAAAGAAAACCACTGCGAAAAAGACCGCCACCCCAAAGGCGGCGGAGGAGAAGTAATGGAGCCCGTCATTGTAATCGGTGCCGGTCTGGCCGGCTGTGAAGCAGCCTGGCAGCTGGCAAAGCGGGGAATCCCCGTGGTACTGCACGAGATGAAGCCGGAAAAAATGACTCCGGCCCATCACAGCAACACCTTTGCCGAGTTGGTCTGCTCCAACTCTCTGCGTTCCGATCAGTTGGAAAATGCGGTTGGTCTTCTGAAGGAAGAATTGCGCCGCTGCGGCTCGCTGATTCTGGAATGCGCCGATGCCACTCGGGTGGAGGCAGGCGGTGCACTGGCGGTGGACCGTCAAGGATTTTCTGATTTGGTTACCGAGAAAATCCGCAATCACCCCCTGATCACCGTGGTGGAGGGGGAGGTTACGTCCATCCCTGCCCAAGGGCAGGTCATTGTTGCTTCGGGTCCGCTGACTTCGGACACGCTGGCCGATGCCATTGCCGGGATGTTCCCCGAGAACAAGTATCTCAATTTCTTTGATGCTGCCGCACCGCTGGTCACCTTTGAAAGTGTGGATATGGACAAGGCGTGGTTTGCTTCCCGCTACGATAAGGGAACTGCCGACTATATCAACTGCGCCATGGACGAGGAGGAGTACAAGGCCTTCTGGTCCGAGCTGATTAACGCCCAGGAAGCCGAGGTTCACGGCTTTGAGGATAAAAACGTCTTTGAGGGCTGTATGCCGGTGGAAGTCATGGCGCGCCGCGGCGAAGATACCCTGCGCTATGGTCCCCTGAAGCCCAAGGGATTGCCCGACCCCAAGACCGGCCGGGAGCCCTACGCCGTGGTGCAGCTGCGTCGTGACAACAAAGATGGCAGCATTTACAATCTGGTGGGTTTCCAGACTCACCTGCGCTGGCCCGAGCAGAAGCGTGTGTTTACTATGATCCCCGCCCTGCGCGACGCTCAGTTTATTCGCTACGGTGTCATGCACCGCAACACCTATCTGGATTCCCCCCGACTGCTGGACCGTTACTACCGGGTCAAGAAGGATCCGCGTATCTGCTTCGCCGGTCAGATCACCGGCGTGGAGGGCTACGTGGAATCCACCGCGTCCGGTTTTTTGGCAGCAGTCGAGTTGGCCCGCCGTCTGGAAGGCAAGCCCCCCGTAAACTTTCCCCAGGAGACTGCCATGGGTGCGCTGGCTCTGTATATCAGCAATGAAAGCGTCGTGGACTTCCAGCCCATGAATATCAACTTTGGCATTATCCCGGCTCTTGGCTACAAAGTCAAAGGAAAACGGAACAAGAATGCTGAGCTGTCCAAGCGTGCGCTGGACATTCTGGAGACCATCGAACTGTAACACCACACCGAAATCTCGGTGGACTCTGACAGAAATATAGAGGAGAGAAATTATATGAAGATCATCGTTGACGCCATGGGCGGCGACAACGCGCCCCACAGTAACGTACGGGGTGCTCTGGCTGCTGCCAAGGAGTATAAAGCGGAGATCGTTCTGGTTGGCAAAGGTGAAGAGATCCTGAAGGTTCTGGCCGAGGACGGAATCGGTGAACTGCCCAAGGGAATCGAGATCGCCCATGCTGATCAGGTGGTGACCATGGAGGATAACCCCGCCACTGCGTTTAAGGAGAAGAAGGATTCTTCCCTGACCGTGGGCCTGACCATGCTGCGTGACGGTAAGGGTGATGCCTTTGTGTCGGCCGGAAGTACCGGTGCACTGCTGGCAGCTGCCACTCTGATCACTAAGCGCATCAAGGGAATCCGCCGTGCTGCTATGGCCCCCTTGCTGCCCCCTTACAACACCGTACTTATTGATTGCGGTGCCACCGCCGAGTGTACCCCTGAGTATCTGCTGCAATATGCCTACATGGGCTCCTATTATGCCGAACATTTCCTGAGCAAGCCGGAACCTAAGGTGGGTTTGCTGAACATCGGCGCCGAACCCTCCAAGGGCACCGCCCTGCAGGTGGAAACCTACCAGCTGCTGCAAAAGGAAGGGGAGGCCGGCCGCATCAACTTCGTAGGCAATGTGGAGGCCCGCGAAGCCATTGAGGGCGCCGTGGATGTTATCGTGGCCGACGGCTATGCCGGTAACATTCTGCTCAAGACTATGGAAGGTACTGCTAAGGTGCTGGTTGGCGAGCTGAAAAAGGTTTTCCTGAAGAATCTGGTGACTAAGATTGCCGCCTTGCTGATCAAGGACGGTATCAAGGGTCTGAAAAAGATGATGGATTCCAACGAAGTGGGCGGCACCGCTCTGTTGGGTATCTCCAAGCCGGTGGTGAAAGCGCACGGCTCTTCCAACGACTACGCCATCAAAAATGCCATCCGTCAGGCCATCCAGTTTGCCGGCTCCGGCATTATTGAAAATATCGAGGAAAATATTTCTTTTATGCGCCTGCCTCCCAAGAACGCTGTTGCAGAGCGTGGGGAAGACTGAGGGTAGACAGAAAAATTTCCCAAAAGACTATTGACACATCGCCGTTCAAATCCTATTATAGTATGGAAAAACGGCAATGTTCCGCAATGAGTTAAAAGGAGTGTCTTACATGATTTTTGATAAGCTGAAGGCTATTATCGCTCAGCAGTTTGGCGTGGATGAAGACGGCATTACTGTTGAAATGTCCTTTGAGGACGATCTGGGCGCCGATTCCGTCGATATCGTGGAGCTGTCTATGGCTCTGGAAGAAGAATTCGACGTGGAAGAGATGGGCGAGGACGATGTGGCCGGTATCCACACCGTTGGCGATCTGCTGAAGTTCTTGCAGGAGCGTCTGGAAGAAAATTGAGTAAGCTAAAAAAGCCCTGCTGATGCGGGGCTTTTTCGCATGGAGGCATAAGATGAAAACGCTGGAAGAACGCCTGGGGTATCAGTTTCAGAACCAAACTCTGTTGGAGAATGCGCTGACCCACAGTTCCTATGCAAATGAACATCGTGATGCCGGTATGCCCAGCAATGAGCGTCTGGAATTTCTGGGTGACTCGGTTCTGGGTATGGTAGTGGCTGACCATCTGTATCGGGAGCACCCCCAAATGCCCGAAGGGGAACTGACCCGCACCCGTGCCGCCATGGTGTGTGAGGATAGTCTGGTGGAAGTGGCACGCACGCTGGATCTGGGCCGCTATCTGCGCCTCGGCAAGGGCGAGGATGCCGGAGGAGGCCGTGAGCGGCCCTCCATTCTGGCCGATGCCACAGAAGCTGTCATTGCTGCTATTTACCTGGACGGCGGCATTGCACAGGCCAGAAGGACCATCCGCACGCTGATTCTCGGCAACGAAGAGGAACTGAGTGCCAGCCGGGACTATAAGACCGCCCTGCAGGAGCTGATCCAGAAGGAGAGCGGCAGCAAGTTGACCTACCGTCTGGTGGCTGAAAAAGGACCTGACCACGCCAAGTGTTTTACCATGGAAGTGGAGCTGAACGGTGCGACCGTGGGCTCCGGCGAAGGACGCACCAAAAAGGCCGCCGAGCAGGCCGCCGCCAAGGCCGCTATTGCCGCACTGAAAAAGTAAATGAGGAAAGGAACCGTGGATCAAAACACGGTTCCTTTTGTTATTTTTGAAGGGTTTATGTGTGGAAAAGAATTGCAATTCTGGCCATTGGTTGGTATAATAAAGTGTTATAATGCGCCGAGTATGGGGTAAAGAGTCCTGTGTTCGGTATAGTATGCTGTCAAGCAAGAAATGCGGGGTGCATCCATTGTACTTAAAAGCATTGGAGATCCAGGGATTTAAATCCTTCCCGGACAAAACGGTGCTGTCCTTTGGTGAGGACATTACCGCCATTGTCGGTCCCAACGGATCGGGCAAATCCAATATTTCGGACGCCATTCGATGGGTTATGGGCGAGCAGTCCACCAAGGCGCTGCGCGGCGCCAAAATGGAGGACGTTATTTTCGATGGCACACAGAAACGCAAGGGCCTGGGCTTTGCCGAGGTCAGTCTTGTCATCGACAATACCGAGCATCTGTTTGACCTGGATGAAAGCGAAGTTATGGTTACCCGGCGGTATTACCGTTCCGGTGAAAGCGAATACTACATTAACCGCCGCTCGGTCCGTTTGAAGGACGTGAACGAACTGTTCATGGACACCGGTCTGGGTCGCGAGGGTTACTCCATCATCGGTCAGGGTAAAATCGACGAGATCCTGTCGGTCAAGTCGGCCGACCGCCGTGAGATTTTTGAAGAGGCCGCCGGTATCTCCCGTTTCCGTCACCGCAAGGAGGAGGCCGAGCGCAAGCTGAACCGTACCGACGAGAATCTGGTTCGCATCAACGACAAAATCGACGAACTGGAGCTGCAAGTGGAACCCCTGCGCGTGCAGTCGGAAAAGGCCAAAAAGTATCTGATCCTCCGCGACGAGCTGCGTGGATTGGAAGTGTCTGTGTGGATGGAGCAGTTGGAACGGTTGCGCACTACCTCCATCAAGGTCATGGCCGACTACGAAAATGCCGTGCGGCAGAAGGAAGAGGCACAGCTGGCCTTGGACCGCCTGTATGCCGCCACCGAGGCCTATGCCGAGCAAATGCACGGCAAGGACATGGAGATCGACGTTATCCGCGCTGAGATTTCTCAGGTGGAGAACGATGCCAACGAATGCGAGAATGCCATCAATCTGATTCGTAATAACATCCAGAATAATCTGGAAAATGCTGACCGCATCCGTCAGGAGATGGAGGCCCAGGAAGGCCGTGCCGGATCGATTTCCGCACAGATCGGCCAGCGCCGGGAACGCCTGGACAGCATTACTGCCGAAATGGAAACCATCCGTGCCGAAATGGCCCGACAGGCCGCTGCCGCTGAAGAGCTCAGCCGGAATGCCGGTAATCTGGCTGACGAACTGGAGCAATTGCGTCAGAAGGCCGATCTGGAGAACTCTTCTGCCGCTGAGGCACGGGCACTGCTGTCCGCTCTGGCTGCTGCCGCCCAGGAGTTGATGGATCGCGAGCAGGCCGTCAATCAGGAACTGATTGCGCTGGAAGAGCGCATCAAAGAGGCCTCTGAAGGTGTCAAGGCGGTCACCAAAGAGCTGGAGAACGCCAAGGAAGAGCGCGACGGACTGAGCAATATTATTTCCGGTTATGAGATGCGCCTGCAGGGCCGCCAGAAGAAGGCTGCCGATGCCGAACAGAAGCAGGTCAATCTGAAGATGCAGGAAAACAACCTGAACTCCCGCATCCATATGCTCTCCGAAATGGAGAAGATGTACGAAGGTTACAGCAAGTCGGTCAAGGTGGTCATGTCGGATGCCGAGCGGGGAACCCTTCACGGTGTTCACGGCCCGGTGGCCGGACTGCTCCACGTGCCCGACAAGTATGCCGTGGCTATTGAGACCGCTTTGGGTGGTGCCATGCAGCATATCGTGGTGGACACCGAGGAAAACGGTAAGGCGGCCATTCAGCACCTGAAACGCCGCGATGCCGGCCGCGCCACCTTCCTGCCTTTGTCTGCCATTCGTCCTGCTGATTTCCGTGACGGCAAGGTGGTGGATGAGAAGGGTATCGTGGGTATTGCCGACGAGCTGATTCAGTTCGACGGCAAGTATGAGAAGATTTTCTCCAATTTGCTGGGCCGTGTGGTCATTGCCGAAGATCTGGACGTGGCTATCGCCACTGCCCGAAAGTACGGTCACCGGTTCAAACTGGTGACGCTGGACGGACAGGTGCTCAATCCCGGTGGTTCCATGACGGGTGGTTCGACCAGCAAGAATGCCGGCATTCTGTCCCGCGCCAATGAACTGGAGCGTCTGCAGCAGCAGAAGGCCGGGCTGACTGAAGACCTGAAGGCGGCCGAGCGTGCCTTGGAAGAGGCCCGCCGTGAACTGACTGCCGCCAATTATGAGATGGAAACTGCCGTGGCCCAGCGCCGTGAGCATGAGGATGCCGTTCTGAAGTTGGAAGAGCGTGTTGCTGCAGCCAAGGAACAGGCTGACGATCTGGAGCAGCGCCGTGAGACTCTGCGCGGCGATCTGGAGCAGATTCGTACCCGTGCCGAGCGCACCGAGGCCGACACCGAGCAGGCCAAGCAGCGTATCACCGAACTGGAGGGTGCTGCTGCCGCCCTGCGTGCCGAGGCCGAGGGTAAGGCCAAAGGCCAGACCGACCTGCAGGACAAGATGAGTGCCATCAGCAGCGATCTGGCTGCTGCTGCCGCACGTATTGCTGCGTTGGAAGGTGAGAAAGCGGCCTCTGAAAACGCCTTGGCCGAACTGGAGAGTCTGCGTCAGGACATTGAAGGTGACCGTGAGGCCCGGGCAGATATGGTGGCCCGTTTCCAGACCAGCAACGAGACGCTGGAAGCTGAAATGCTGGACAAGCAGCAGACACTGCAGGCTCTGCGTGCTCAGAATCAGGCCAAGAATGACGCCATCCGTCGTCTGAATGAGGAAAAGCTGAATCTGGAGGCCGAGCGTAACAAGGCCGACAAGAGCAGTCGCGATAAGAACGCCGAACTGCTGACCATGGAGCGCGAAGTGTCGGTGCTGGAGCAGAAGAAACTCCATGCCGATCTGGAAGAAAAGCAGATTCTGGACAAGCTGTGGGATACCTACGAACTGTCACACGAAGCCGCCCGTCAGCAGCGCATGGAGCTGGAGAGCGTGCCCAAAGCACAGCGTCGGATCAGCGAGCTCAAGCGCACCATTTCCGGTCTGGGCAACATCAATCTGGACTCTATTGAAGAGTACCAGCGTGTCAACGAGCGCTATACCTATCTGACCGAGCAGCGGGATGACGTGGAAAAGGCCAAGGCCGAACTGGAGAGCATCATTGCAAAGATCACTGAGGAGATGAAGGTCATCTTTACGGTGCAGTTCAAGGCCATTCAGGAATCCTTCTCCCAGACCTTCCTGGAACTCTTCGGAGGCGGCAAGGCCGCCCTGGAGCTGGAAGATCCCGACGACATCCTGAACTGCGGCATCGAGATCAAGGCACAGCCCCCCGGCAAGGCATTGAAGACCATCTCTCTGCTGTCGGGCGGCGAGCGCGCCTTTGTGGCCATCGCCCTGTATTTTGCTATTCTGAAGGTCCGTCCCACGCCCTTCTGCGTCATGGACGAAATTGAGGCCGCTCTGGACGATGCCAACGTCATTCGCTTTGCCGATTATATGCGCAGTATGTCTGAAAAGACCCAGTTCATTGTCATCACCCACCGCCGCGGCACCATGGAGGAGGCCGACGTGCTGTACGGTGTCACCATGCAGGAACAGGGTATCAGTAGAATGCTGACTATCAACCTGAATGACGTGGAAAAGGAACTGCATATCAAGTAATTGCAATCTTTTAGGAGTTTTCTATGGGATTTTTTGACCGAATCAAGAAAATCGGTATTTTCAACGGCTTTTCCGAGCTGACCGATGATTTTTATGACGAGTTGGAAGAAGCTCTCATCCTGGCTGATGCCGGTATGGACACTGCCTTGGAGGCGGTTGCGCTGCTGCGCAAGCGGGTCAAGGAAGAGAAGATCAAGGACATGGAAAGCGCCCGTGCCTGTATGCGTACCATTCTGGCCGAGATGCTCAGCGTGGGGGATACCGAGCTGAATCTGTCCACCAAGCCCTCTGTGGTGCTGTTCATCGGCGTCAATGGCGTGGGTAAAACGACTACCATCGGAAAGATGGCAGCCGCGCTGAAGGGGCAGGGCAAGCGTGTTCTGTTGGCCGCCGGCGACACCTTCCGTGCCGCCGCTGCCGATCAGCTGACCATCTGGTCGGACCGTGCCGGTGTGGACATCATCAAGCAGGGCGAGGGCGCTGACCCCGCTGCCGTGGTATTCGATGCCATGGCTGCTGCCAAGGCACGCAATGCCGATGTGGTGCTGGTGGATACCGCCGGTCGTCTGCACAACAAACAGAATCTCATGAATGAGCTGAACAAAATCAGCCGTGTCATTGACCGGGAAAACGCCGATGCTGCCCGTGAGACCTTGCTGGTGCTGGATGCTACCACCGGACAGAACGGTCTGATTCAGGCCAAGCAGTTCAAAGAGAGCGCCGGCATCACCGGCATCGTCCTGACCAAGCTGGACGGCAGTGCCAAGGGCGGTATTGTCATCGCCATTGCCCGTGAGATGGGCCTGCCTGTCAAGTTTGTGGGTCTGGGCGAGGGCATCGAGGACCTGCGTCCCTTTGATGCTCAGAGCTATGTGGAGGCACTGCTGTGATGATTCTGATCCTGTATCTGGGCATTCTGGCCTTTGGCCTGTTCTGCATCATTCGCCCGGACTACATTCTGAACCGTGCAGGGCAGAAAAAGAACAAGGTGTACGAGAAGAAGGATTACAAGGTGATCCGTGCTTTTGGCGTGGCATTGGTTCTGGTATTCCTCGTTGGCCTGCTGAGTCTGATGGGCTCTTACGCAGCATGAGTAAAGGAGCTGTCAGTATGAAACTGGTGCTTGCAAGTAAAAATAAGAAGAAACTGGCCGAGATGCAGGAAATCCTGTCCGCCCTTGGGGTGGAAGTGGTCCTGCAGTCCGAAGTGGGCGTTGATGTGGATGTGGAGGAAACCGGAACTACCTTTGCTGAGAACTCCGCTCTGAAGGCCCGCGCAGTCTGTGAGGCCTCCGGTCTGCCCGCCATTGCTGACGATTCCGGCCTTTGCGTGGACGCTTTGAACGGTGCTCCCGGCGTCTATTCCGCCCGCTACGGCGGCGAGGGCTTGGATGATGTAGGTCGTTATCAGCTGTTGCTGCAGAATATGCGCGGTCAGCTGGACCGCCGCTGCGGCTTTGTGTCGGCCATCTGCTGTGCCTTCCCCAATGGAGATGAAGTCACCGCCATGGGTGAGTGTCGCGGCACGTTGGCTTATGCCCCCAAGGGAGAGCATGGATTTGGGTATGACCCCATTTTCTTTGTCCCTGAAAAGAAAAAAACCTTTGCAGAGTTGACGGGCGAGGAGAAGAATGAGATCTCCCACCGCGGCAAGGCTTTGTGTGCATTCAAAGAAGAACTGGAACGCTATCTGAACAAATGAAAGGAACGAATCAATATGGATAATCTGACTCCCGAGTTTACCTGTATCAAGTGTGGCGGCCCCTACAAGCTGGAGGGAATGGAAGCCAGCAACAAGTCCATGGGCGCCAAGGTCACCATGATCCGCTGTACCTGTACCAAGTGCGGTTTCATGGAGCTGCGTATGGACAACAAGGCTTTTGCACAGGCTATGGAAAACCAGAAGAAGTAAGAGGGAACAACGATGGAACTGACAAGTAAGCAGCGCGCCCAGCTGCGCGGACTGGCCAATCATATCGACACCATTCTTCACGTGGGCAAGGATGGCATCGGCGACAATCTGGTCAAGCAGGCCGATGATGCGCTGGAGGCCCGTGAGCTGATCAAGGGCAAGGTGCTGGAAAATTCTATGTTTACCAGCCGTGAGGCCGCCGAGGAGCTGGCTCAGCGCACCCGTTCCGACGTGGTGCAGGTCATCGGCACAAAATTCGTGCTTTACAGACCCAGTCACAAAAAGGACAAGACCGATAAGATCGTTCTTGTGAAAGATAATAAAAAGAAGTAAAAAATACACGCAGGAAAGGTGGGGAGGTCTTGAAAATCGGAATTTACGGCGGGACCTTTGACCCACCTCATTTGGGACATATGGAGGCGGCTCGGGCGGCTGTTGTCGCGCTGGGTCTGAACAAGTTGATTTTTATTCCGGCCAAGCATCCCCCGCACAAGAACCTTTCAGCTCAGAGCGCGGCTCCCGAGCAGCGGCTGGAGATGACTCGCCTGATGGCCGACGGTCTGTGTCTGCCCGGCATTACCGCTGTGTCTGACCTGGAACTGAACCGCCCCGGAAAAAGCTACACGGTGGATACCCTTCGTGTACTCAAGGAGCAGTTTCCGCAGGACGAACTCTGGCTGCTGGTGGGAACCGATATGTTCCTGTCCCTGCAGAGCTGGTATCAGGCGGAAGAAATCATGAAACTGGCCGGTGTGGCCGCCTTCGCCAGAAATGAGACGGACAGCAGTGAAATGCTGAACGCTCAGAGCGAGTATTTGAATGAAACTTACGGCGCCGAAGTGCGCATCGTTGCGCTGCCGGAGATTCGTGAGGTTTCCTCCACCCAAGTACGTGCAGACAAGAGCGCAGACGGCCTTTGGCCGAGCGTATGGGGTTACATTCTGCGGGAGGGACTTTACGGCGTAGAGCGGCCCTTGGACCGCATTGGTGATGCCGATCTGCGCGCCGTGTCTTACTCTATGATCCGAGCCAAGCGTATTCCCCACGTGCAGGGATGCGAGGAGGAGGCGGTTCGTCTGGCCCGCCGATGGGGAGCCAACGAGGACTACGCCCGCAGGGCGGCCATTCTGCACGACTGTACCAAGTATCTGAATCTGGAGGAACAGCTTGCTCTTTGTGAGCGGTACGCAATCCAGCTGGATGAGATGGAGCGGGGAGCGGTCAAATTGCTTCACGCTAAAACCGGCGCTGCTTTGGCAGAGCATGTGTTTGGCCAGCCGGAGGAGGTATGTCAGGCCATCTGCTGGCACACCACCGGGAAAGCGGACATGACCCTGTTGGAGAAAATACTGTACATTGCCGATTACATGGAGCCCACCCGAAATTTCGATGGAGTGGAACGGCTGCGTGAACTGGCCTATGTTGATTTGAATGCGGCGGTGCTTTTGGGTACCGAGATGACTGTCGAAGAGATGAGAGGATACGCAAGTCCCGTCCATCCCAATACGCTGGCGGCCCGGGACTTTTTGAAAGGAATGTGTCCATGATGGAACAGGAGCGGAAAAAAGGCGGCGAGCGGCTCACGAAAAAAGAGTCTGCATCCCGCACAAAAAAAGAGAAAATCCGCCTGACGATCCTTTTGGCACTGGTGATTTTTTTGGCCGTGATAGTGACCGTGTTTGCCTTGTATCGCGGCTGGGCCAAGGCACCGGATATCCCGGTGGAGCAACCGCCCGTACAGACCGGACCGGAGAAGGAACCATCCGGCGGGGAAGAGATCATTGAGGATGTGGAGATCGTCAGCGACCGCAAAAAAGATTTCTACACCTTTTTGGTGGTGGGTCGTGACACGGGCGGCGGCGGAAATACCGATACCATTCTTCTGGCGGCCTACGATATTGCCAACCAGAATCTCAATGTTATGAGTATCCCCCGAGATACCATGGTGAATATTCCCTACGATATCAAGCGTATCAATGCCGTGTACAATTACGCCGGTGGTGGGGACAAAGGGATTCAGGCCCTGTACGAAGAAGTCAGCCAACTGGTGGGTTTTGTTCCGGATTACAAGGTTGTCATGGAGTGGAACGCCATAGGCGATCTGGTGGATGCTATCGGTGGCGTCTGGTTCGATGTGCCCCGTGATATGAACTATGACGATCCCGATCAGGATCTGCACATCCATGTGGGAAAGGGTTATCAGTTGTTGGACGGCGAGAGCGCTATGGGAGTCATCCGTTGGCGTGAAAACAACGACGGCACCGGTTATGTCACCGGTGACATCGGCCGCATTGAAACCCAGCAGGCCTTCCTGAAGGTGGTGGTCAGCCAGTGCCTGCGTGTCAGCAATGTCACCAGGATAAGGGAACTGGCGCAGGTATTTTCCGACAATGTGCAGACCGACCTGACGCTGGGTAATCTGGTCTGGTTTGCCGAGCAGGCGGTATTTGGCGGCCTGACCGTGGAAAACGTGAATTTCATGACTTTGCCGGGCAATTACTTTGCCGAGGCATGGAGCCGATATTATCAGTGTATGCAGTCTTATGTTCTGCCCGATGCGAAGCAACTTCTCGCGGCGGTCAACCAAGGGTTCAACCCATATCGGGAAGATCGAGTGCAGCAGGGACTGGACATTATGTCGGTCAACCCGGACGGTAGTCTTTCCTCCACGACGGGTGCGGTAGAGGACGAGAAAGCGGCCCTTCCGCCGGTGATTCCCACACCGGAGCCTACGCCCGAACCGACGAGCGAGCCTACACCGGCACCGGAGCAATCTGCGCCGCCGGAGAGCCCGGAGCCGTCCTCTGAACCGTCCGAAACGCCGGAGACTGAACAACCGGACGAAGAAACACCGAACGAAGAAACACCGAACGAAGATACACCGGACGAAGAAGCACCGGGCGAAGAAGCACCGGGCGAAGATACACCGGAACAAGACCCGGAACCGACTGAAGAAATACCCATCCTGCCTCCCATGCAGAGCGCAGAGGAGTCGGATGAATGAGATACCGTATACAGTAAGGAGCGATTAACTATGATGGATTCCAAGACTATGGCCCTGGAGCTTGTCAAGGCACTGGACAGCAAGAAGGGACAGGACATTCAGATGCTGAAGACCGGTGAACTGACCACGCTGGCCGACTATTTTGTTCTTTGTACCGCAACCTCCTCTACTCAGATCAAAGCGCTGGCCGATATCTGTGAAAAGAATCTGAAGGAGCAGGGCGAGCCTCCGCACCACATTGAAGGTCACCGCGGCGGCACCTGGGTGTTGATGGACTTTTCGGTTGTGGTAGTGCACATTTTCAACGATGAGGCACGCAAGTTTTACGATCTGGAGCGCCTGTGGCAGGATGCCGAAAAGGTCGATCTCAGCGACGTGCTGACCCCCAACTGAGTGAATAAAGAACGAGGAAGTGTAACGATATGACGTTTGATTTTGCTGCCGTTGAGGCAAAATGGCATAAGTATTGGGAAGAGAACGATACGTTTAAGACCGATGTGTGGGACTTCTCCAAGCCTAAGTACTATGTGTTGGATATGTTCCCGTATCCCTCCGGTGTCGGTCTGCACGCAGGTCATCCCGAGGGCTATACCGCTACCGATATTATGTCCCGCATGAAGCGTATGCAGGGCTATAACGTGCTGCACCCCATGGGATATGACTCTTTTGGTTTGCCTGCCGAGCAGTACGCCGTGGATACCGGCAACCATCCCAATGGCTTTACTGAGAAGAACATCGAGACCTTTTCCAAGCAGCTGAAGGAATTGGGATTTGACTACGACTGGTCCAAACTGACCGCTACTTCTGACCCCGAGTTCTACAAGTGGACGCAGTGGATCTTCAAGAAGCTGTGGGAAAAGGGTTATGCCAAGCGCATTGAAATGCCCGTCAACTGGTGCGAAGCGCTGGGTACGGTTCTGGCCAATGATGAAGTCATCGACGGCAAGAGCGAGCGTGGCGGCTATCCTGTTGAGAAGAGAATGATGCTCCAGTGGGTCATTGACCAGCCTGCTTTTGCGGAAAAACTGCTGGATGGTCTGAACGAGATCGACTGGCCTGAATCCACCAAGGAGATCCAGCGCAACTGGATTGGCAAATCCACCGGTGTGGAAGTGGACTTCAAGCTGGTAGGCGGCGGCGAATTCTCCATCTACACCACCTGTATCGAAACCATTTACGGTATCACCTTTATGGTTCTTGCACCCGACGGCAAGATCACCGCATCTCTGTTGGATCGAGTTCAGAATCGGGAAGAAGTGGATGCATATATCGCAGAAGCCGCCAAGAAGAGCGAAATCGACCGCACCGATGCCAGCAAGACCAAGACCGGCTGCTGCCTGAAGGGCGTCTATGCCATTAACCCTGTCAACGGTCGGGAAGTGCCTGTGTTCATCGGCGATTTCGTTCTGGGCAATTACGGAACCGGCGCTGTTATGGCGGTTCCCAGCCATGATCAGCGTGACTTTGAGTATGCTGTTGCCCACAATATCCCCATGATTCAGGTCATTGAGGGCCGCGATGTGTCCGAATGCGCCTTTGAAAAGCAGGATTATCTGGGCAAGGGCTGCCGCCTGATGAACTCCGAGGAGTTTACCGGTCTGACCGTGGAAGAGGCAAAGGAAGCCATCACCGTCAAGCTGGAAAACATGGGCGTTGCCCGCCGCAAGAATAACTATCACTTCCGTGAGTGGATCTTCGCACGTCAGCGCTACTGGGGCGAACCCGTTCCCTGTGTGTACACCGAGGACGGTGAAACTGTATTCCTGCCCGACAGCGAGCTGCCCGTTGTTCTGCCTGTTCTGGAGGACTATAAGGGCCGGGGTGGTCAGGCTCCTCTGGAAAATGCCGAGGAGTGGAAGTACTACAATAAGGACGGTATCGTCGGCAAGCGTGAGACCTCCACTATGCCCGGTTCTGCCGGTTCTTCCTGGTACTACATGCGCTATATCGATCCCCATAACGACAAGGAACTCTGTGATCCTGAACTGCTGAAGCACTGGATGCCTGTCGACCTGTACATCGGCGGCCCCGAGCATGCTGTCGGTCATCTGATTTATTCCCGCATTTGGAACCGCTTCCTGTATGATGAGGGGATTTCTCCCGTGGCTGAGCCCTTTAAGAAACTGGTGCACCAGGGCATGATTCTGGGCGAGAACGGTATCAAGATGGGCAAGCGCTTCCCCGAGTTTGTGGTGAATCCTTCCGATATTGTCCGTGACTACGGCGCCGATACCCTGCGCCTGTACGAAATGTTTATGGGCCCGCTGGAGGTCTCCAAACCCTGGTCTGCCGCGGGCGTTGCCGGTGCCAAGAAATTTATCAACCGTGTGTGGAATTTCTTCTCCGAAAGCGCCAATCTTACCGATACTGATGACGGCAAGCTGACCAAGGTCTATCACCAGACCGTCAAGAAGGTCACGGCTGACTTTGAGACGCTGGGATTCAATACCGCCATTGCCCAGATGATGGTCTTTGTCAATGAAGTGTACAAGAACGGCACCTGTCCCAGAGAGTATGCGGAAGGCTTCGTTAAGATGATCTCCTGCGTGATTCCCCACATGGGCGAGGAGTTGTGGCAGGTTATGGGTCATGACAATACCATTGCCTATGAGGCATGGCCCCAGTACTCCGAAGAGAAGTGCAAAGACGCGCAGGCTACCATTGCTGTTCAGATCAACGGCAAGATGCGTGGTACCGTGGAGATGGATGCCGATCTGGATGATGACACCGTCGTGGCAAATGTCCTGGCAGATGAGAAGATCGCCCGTTCTTTGGAGAAGAGCGGAGGCCAGATTTTCAAGACCATTGTGGTCAAGAATAAGCTGGTCAACCTGATCGTGAAATAAGAGAGAATAACATGGCACCGTGCTTTGTGCACGGTGCCATGTTGCTGTAATTGGATGGATTTTTTAGCTTCATCTTGCGGGTGGAGGGCAATTATTTGTTGTTCGGCAACAGGTCGATCTCGATATCGCCTGTGTCGGTGGTGATCTCACACCGTCCACCGGTTATGGTTCTGGGGACCTCTACATCGCCCGTGTCGGTGGTGACGGTAAACACCTTTTCGGAGAGCAGAGTGCCTTCCACGTCGCCCGTATCGGTTTCCACAAAAATCTCGGCGGCGTCGCAGCGGTCAAACTCCACATCACCGGTGGTTCGCTCAATGGAAAACCGTTCTGAGGCAATCACATCGCGTAGCGTGATATCGCCCGTGTTTCCGCTGGACAGGAGACTTCTGCACGCAATATTAGTCAAATATGCCTTGCCAGAGGAAACCTTGATGCAGATATCTCCCTCGCAGACAGCGCCGGAAACAGTCACGTTACCGGTTGAAACAGAAAGGTCAAGCATGTCTGCCGAAATGTTTTCTATATGGATATATCCGGTGCTTGTGCTTATTTTAATGGTCTCCGAAGCGGACGCATAGTTGGTTACATCGCCCGTACTTGCCGCAATATCCATGGATTCGAACTGAAAATCCTTGGGTATTTGGATGTCGCCCGTGCTTTCCTTGATGAATAACTTGCCGTATTCTGTGTTCGGCAGGGAGACCGTGATTCTGGGTGTGTCAAAAGAGATACCGATGTTGTTGTACCATTTTCGTGTGTCCGTTTCGCGGATGGTCAGGGTGCCGTTCTGCACGCTGACCACATGCTTTTCATATTCCGGTTCGTGACAGAACACGCTGCAGCTGCCGTCATGAGAGGGGACAAAGAAAATGTCGGCAGTATCGGTATACAGGGAAATGCTGTCAAAAGTTTCTTTGATTTGGTGCGTGTTGGTTTCGTACGATGCGGTGTTTAGTTGGGTGAGGTCCCAGTCGCAGGTCATGACCGTTCCAGCCATCAGGACCAGTCCGACAACAACAAGAACAGCAGCAACAATCAGCCAAATTTTTGTTTTTCTGTTCATTGCGATTCCTCCTTTCTCAGGAAACAGCGTTTGATGCCCAGTACCATCTTTTTTGCAAGCAGAGCGGCTCCTTTGGTGGAGGACTTACAGCCGAAGAACAGGAAGATGGAGAGTCCTGCGCAGAGGATGCCGGCACCGATTGTGGCCATGCCAACGGGGACATTGCTGATGGCAGTCCAGAAAATACCCACTGTGATGCCGGCAAGAGCGCAAACGATCAGTGAAACAAAGACGGCCCACAGGGAAATAATCACGGCCCAAAGGGAAATGTATAGAGACAGAACCACAGCAAAGGCAGCGATCAGCAGGGAGAGCCAGATGGGGCTGCCCAGCACCAGCAGCACGATTTCCCACGCCTTGATCCGACGAGACGATTTGATTTTTCTCTTAACCAACTTGGTCAGGGGAATGTCGGACAGAATTTGTGCTGCGATTTGGTCTGCACTGCCCAGCGCGGCAACGGCGGCTTCTTCGCTCAGGCCCTCTTCCATGCGATCGTCGATCATCTCGCTGTAATAATCCCAGCGGTCGGCAATTTCCTCCCAAGGCAGGGGGGAGAGCTTTTCGGTCAGATCAAGCAGAAATTCAGTTTTATTCATGGTTCTCATCCTCCTTGGTCACAAAACGGTAGATGGACAGAATTTCGCTCCACTCGGATTTGAAATCCTCGATGCGCTTCAATCCCGCATTGGTAATATGGTAGTATTTTCGCAGTCGTCCGTCATGCTCGGCGGTGCGGACGCTCAGCATATTGGCCGATTCCAAGCGCTTCAGAATGGTGTATAAGGTCGATTCGGACAGCTCGATATACGGCTTCATATCCTTTATGATTTTGTAGCCATAGGAATCTTCGTTTTTGATGGCTGCCAGAACGCATATATCCAGAAGACCGCGCTTCAACTGAATATCCATGCTATACCTCCTTTTATGAAATACATCGTAACACGAGGTATTGTGATTGTCAAGAAAGGAAACGGAAGAAAAAGAAAAAACACCGTGTCAAAAGACACGGTGTTTTGGCAGCGGGTGAAGGATTCGAACGGCGCAATGCGCCGTTCGGCGAACCGAATGTCCCCACTCGCTCGCCCCTTGCGGGGCAACCGCTCGGGGATGACAACGTGAGGGTTCGAATCACGGGAAAAAGAAAAAACACCGTGTCAAATTTGGCAGCGGGTGAAGGATTCGAACCCTCACATACGGAGTCAGAGTCCGCTGTGCTACCTTTACACAAACCCGCTATTTTCAAGGCGCTAGATTATTATAACAGATACTAGGGAATTGTCAAGAAAATTCTTGAAAAAAATGAAAATAATTTGGTCCTCGGAGAGAGTATTCTCCGAGGACCAAGAAATATGTATGAAAGGAGGGTCAGATTTCCGAATTTGTTCCGATGGAAGAACTCTCACACGTATCGGTGTTTTCTTCTTCGGTAGGTGCGGGGACGACGGATTTGGGAACAACAGGAGCGCGTCCGTAGATACGGGCCAGCTCGCCGATCTTTTCGGTCAATTCGGGGGTGATGGCGTCGGGAAGCATACGCCACTGCCAGTTGCCGCTGGCCACACCGGGGGTGTTCATGCGAGCTTCTGCGCCCAGCCCCAGATAGTCCTGCATCTGCGCAACGAACAGCGTGGCGACAGAGCTCAGACCGCCGCGCAGAATACCCCAGTGGAAGCCTTCCTTGTCATTCAGACCCAGATACTGATGGGCGAAAGCCACGTCGTCGGGGTCGGCCTCGTCCTTCCATGCCACCAAGGTGGTGTTGTCATGGGTGCCGGGGTAGCACACGCAGTTGGCGGGGTAGGTGTGGGGCAGGTAGTTGCTGGGCTCACGGGAGTCGAAGGCGAACTCCAGAACCTTCATGCCGGGCAGGCCGGAGTCGCGCAGCAGCTGCTCCACCTCGGGGGTCATCAGGCCCAGATCCTCGGCAATATATTGGATGTCGCGGAACCAGCTGGTCAGCACGCCCACCAGATCCATGCCGGGACCCTTGACCCAGTGACCGTTTTTGGCGGTTTTCTCACCGTAAGGTACTGCCCAGTAGCTTTCAAAGCCGCGGAAGTGGTCGATGCGGATGACGTCATACAGCTTGCCGGCGCCGTCGATGCGGCGGATCCACCAGCCGAAGCCATCGGCCTTCATGGCATCCCAGTTGTACAGGGGATTACCCCAAAGCTGGCCGTCTTCACTGAAATAGTCGGGGGGAACGCCGGCCACTTCGGTGGGGACGTTGAATTCGTCCAGCTGGAAGCTGCCGGGATCGGACCACACGTCGGCCGAGTCCAGAGCCACGTAGATGGGAATGTCGCCGATGATGCCGATGCCTTTGGACCGGGCGTAAGTACGCAGAAGATTCCACTGGCGGAAGAACAGGAACTGGATGTAGGTGTACATGCGGATATCCTCTGCCAGCTTGGCGCGGTAAGTCTCCACAGCCTCCGGCTTTCGCAGACGGATGTCCTCGTCGGGCCATTCGGTCCACGACTTCATACCGAAGTGAGCCTTGACAGCCATGAACAGGGCGTAATCGGGCAGCCAGTGTTTGTTTTCGTCCACAAAACGGGTAATCTCAGCCAGATCACGCTCCCAACCACGCTGGGTGGCCAGACGCAGTACCTTATAGCGGTTCAGATAAACCGTTTCGTAGGCCACACGGGCAGGATCGCAGCCCCAGTCCAGACCGGTCACTTCGGACTCTTCCAGCAGACCGTCTTCAATCAGCAGGTCCAGATCAATGAAATAGGGGTTACCGGCGTAAGTAGAGAAGCACTGATAGGGAGAGTCGCCGTAGCTGGTGTGGCCTGCGGGGAGAAGCTGCCACCAGGACTGTTTGGCCTCGGCCAGAAAGTCCACATAATTGTAAGCTGCCTTACCCAACGTGCCAATGCCGTAAGGGGAAGGCAGGGAAGAAATGGGCATCAGAATGCCGCAGGATCGTTTCATAAATGTACTCCTTTCAGCCCATGGCGATGTCGCCGCGAACGTCGGGCCGGTTGTTGGAAATGCAGCTGGGAAGTTCCTGATTGCTGCAGGATTATTGTAGCCGCTATGCCATGGTTCGTCAATCGTCAGATTGTGATTTTTATTGGGAAAGCAAAATAAAGGGGCCGCTGCAAGCGGCCCCAACTTGTATGGCTTGGATTAGCGGCAGCGGTTCTGCTCGTTCTTATCCTGAGCCTGGCTGTTCTTCTTGTTCTGGTTGTTTTTGTTCTGATTCTGGCTATTCTGCTGGTTGTTGTTCTGGTTATACATCTGAAGCTCACCTCACTTCCGGGTTTAGTATGTTGTTTTTTTAAAAAGATATGCAAAAATCATTACTTTTTAGAAAAAAAGATACCCAAACCAAATTCCATGTGTTAGAATAGGACAAACAGTAGCGGAATGGAGGATTTCTGATGCGATGCCCGTATTGTACCCACCCAGAAAGTAAGGTTGTGGATTCCCGCCCTTCGGACGAGGGAACCAGCATTCGTCGCCGCCGTGAATGCCTGGAGTGTCACAAGCGTTTTACTACTTACGAGACCATTGAAAGTCTGCCCCTGGTGATCATCAAGAAGGACGGAAATCGCCAAAGCTTTGACCGCAGCAAGATTCTGGCCAGTATGCTCAAGTCCTGTGAAAAGCGCTCGGTGCCTGTTGCCGTGCTGGAGCAGATCGCCACCGAAATCGAGCAGACTCTGCAGAACGAGATGAACCGTGAAATCCCGTCTAGCCATGTCGGCCAGTTGGTCATGGAAAAGCTGAAGGGTGTGGACGAAGTAGCTTATGTCCGTTTCGCCTCGGTTTACCGTCAGTTCAAGGATATCAATACCTTTATGGACGAGCTGACGCGTCTGTTGGAAGAAAAGTAAATTCAAGTTACGCCAGGCACGTCCCGTTTGTTCGGGGCGTGCCTTTTGCTATCCGTAATTATGTCAGTTTTATGCGATTTTTCGGGACAGATGATTGCTTTTGGTATATAAGAATGATAAAATAAATTCAGTATATCTTGCGTTTTGCGAAACAGATCAAACAAGCCGTAAAAAACAAAAATGGAGTGTGTTTTATGAAACAAATCGCAAACCGCGGTCTGGCACTTCTGTTGGCTGTGCTCATTTGCTTCAGCCTTCTGACGGTTGCTCAGCCGCACGCCCACGCATCCGAAAATTGGGTCAAAAACTGGGGCGTTCGTGGCGCTGCTGCCACCGAACTGTCTGACAGTGCGCAGACCTTCTACACCGGAAATAATACCTATGAAAACCTGTCCCAGCTTTCCGGCGGAAGTTCGTATGACGATGCGCCCGACAGCGCTTTGTACGCTGCGCTGCAGACGCTGATGGCCGAAAAGCAGACCGTTGTGACCAGTTATGACGATACCAAGGGAATGTATCAGTATACCGACTGTCAGAACGGCGGCGGCACCATTTCCTCTTTTTATTCCGGCGTCGCCATTGGCCCCGAGTGGGGAAGCAGTCCTTCCTGGAACCGTGAGCACACCTGGCCCAACAGTAAGGGCAGCGGTGATGCTGAGAATGATATCATGATGCTGCGTCCCACAGCTTCCACCGAAAACTCCAGCCGCGGCAACACGGCCTACGGTGAGAGCAGCGGCTATTATGATCCGAACGGTGCGAGCAGTGGAAATTATGACCTGCGCGGCGACGTGGCCCGCATCATGCTCTACGTTTACACCCGCTGGGGCAATACCGAGTTTATGTGGGGTTCTGCCGGTGTTATGGAAAGTCAGGACGTTCTGCTCAAGTGGATGGAACAGGACCCTGTTGACACCTGGGAGTTGGGCCGTAACGACTCGGTCCAGTCCATCACCGGAACCCGCAATGTCTACGTAGACTACCCCGAACTGGCCTTCCTGCTGTTTGGTCAGGCTGTTCCTCCGAGCATTACCACGCCCTCCAATGGCCGGGCTCCCGGCAGCCACACCTGCAGCTACGGCGCCGGCGTGGTGACGGATCCCACCTGTGTGGCTTTGGGTTATACTACCTACACTTGTACCAATCCCGACTGTGGCTACAGCTTTAAGGCGGAGTATACGAACAAGGTTACCCATTCTTTCACTGACGGAATCTGCACAGTTTGCGGCGCTGCCGAAGCGGCGGGCATTACACTGGTGACTGATGTGGCCGATCTGAAGGTCGGTGACCGGATCGTCATTGTGGCCAAGAATGTCGATAAGGCTCTGAGTGTTACTCAAAATAAAAACAATCGCGCTACTGCTGCTGTTACCAAGACCGGCAATA
>RHMF01000193.1_pt1 | contig 29308 bp, 20 predicted proteins | sample 5365151 | NCBI WGS metagenome assembly RHMF01 (sample SAMN10266501, study PRJNA497801) | feces metagenome | isolation source: feces | host: Bos taurus | place: China: Prairie of Fairy Mountain | collected 2017-08-14 | reverse complement strand
ACAGCGGCATCGAATGCGCTCTGCAGCGAATCCAAATCCTGCGACCAGCCGTGGAAGCAGGCGATCAGGAAAATCCATGTGAGTAAAAGTCGTTTCAGGTGTTTCATATTCAGAATTGTTATGGATACCTATTGAGTGGAAAACCTCATACTATCTCAATGGCGCAAATTTAGGCAATTTCCGGCATAAAGGCAATTCTTTTCTTTTAATTTAATAAGCAAGACCTGCGGGGCTACGTCGCCAACCAGTGAAAAACGTAAAAAAAGAAACGTGATGCCGCCGACAAAGTGTCCCCGGACGGCTCGCCGTGAAGCGTGGCACCGTGCGGGACGGGCGAGAGAGTCGCTTCCTGCGGGGGGGGATTGGGGGGGGGGCGGAGGGGTTGCGGGTGACGCGGTTTTTGTGTAATTTTGCGGGCTGATTAAGGTGCGCATGGCGAAAAAAATGAATCTATGGCTACGAGTTATCTGCAAGTGGAAGGACTGACCAAGTCGTTTGGGGCGGAGGTGCTGTTCGAGAACCTGACTTTCGGCATCAACGAGGGTGAGAAAATAGGGTTGATAGCGAAAAACGGCACCGGCAAATCGACGCTGCTCAATATCCTGGCGGGTGTGGACACGCCCGACCGCGGCACGGTGGTGCGGCGCAAGGATCTGCGCGTGGGTTACCTGCCGCAACGGCCCGTGGTGGACCATGTGCTCGGCAAGGGCGATGACCACCGGCTGAAAAAGTTGCTCACCCAACTCAAAATCACCGACTATGACCAACCGGTGGAGCAGATGAGCGGCGGCCAGGTGAAGCGCGTGGCACTGGCACAGCTGCTGGTGGATGACCCGCAGCTGCTTATCCTTGACGAGCCCACCAACCATCTGGACATCGACATGATAGAATGGCTGGAGAACTACCTGCGCCGGTCGCGCATCACGCTGCTGATGGTGACCCACGACCGCTATTTCCTGGACAACATCTGCTGCCGCATCCTGGAGATGGACCAACAGACGCTCTACGGCTACGACGGAAACTACAACTACTATCTGGAGAAACGCGCCGAACGCATCGAAGCGCAGACCGCCCAAGTGGAACGCGCACGCAACCTGCTGCGCACCGAGCTCGACTGGATGCGCCGGCAGCCGCAGGCGCGCGCCCACAAGGCCCAATACCGCATCGACGCCTTTTATGACCTGCAGGAACGCGCCCAGGGGCACCGCGACGAGGGCGATGTGCAGCTCAACGTGTCGGCGGGTTACATCGGCAAGAAAATCTTCACCGCCCACCACGTGGGCAAGCGCTTCGGCGACAAGGTGATTCTGCAGGATTTCAACTACACCTTTGCCCGCTACGAGAAACTGGGCATCGTGGGCGACAACGGCGTGGGGAAAACCACCTTCATACGTCTGCTGCTGGGCGAACTGGCACCCGACTCCGGCCGCTTTGAGGTGGGCGAAACGGTGCGCTTTGGCTACTACAGCCAGGAGGGGATGCACTTTGACGAGGGCAAGCGGGTGATTGACGCCGTGCGCGACATCGCCGAGGAGGTGTATTTCGACGAGAAGCACCACTACACCGCCATGTCGTGGCTCAACCTGTTCCTCTTCACCTCGCGCGACCAGCTCAAACCCATAGCCAAACTCAGCGGCGGCGAGCGGCGCCGGCTTTATCTGGCCATCGTGCTGATGCGCAAGCCGAATTTCCTGATTCTTGACGAACCTACCAACGACCTCGACATCGCCACACTGGAAATCCTGGAGGATTATCTGGCGCAATACAAGGGGTGTGTCATCGTGGTGAGCCACGACCGCTTTTTCATGGACCGCACCGTGGACCACACCTTTGTTTTCACCGGCGACGGCCATGTGCGCGACTTCCCCGGCAACTACAGCGAGTACCGCGCCTGGAAAGCCTATCACGACGCCGCGATGGCCCGCGAAGAAGCACCGCAGCCCAAAGCAAAGGAAAAACCACGCAGCCCAAGCCGCGACACGTCGCAGAAGCTGACCTTTAAGGAAAAACGCGAACTAGAACAACTCACCGCCGACCTTGAGTCGCTCAACGAAGAGAAAGAACGGCTGGAAGCTGCCTTTGCCGGCGGCGAGACACTGCCCGACGTTGATGCCAAAGCCGCCCGCTACCAGCAAGTAAAGCAATTGCTCGACGAAAAAGAACTGCGCTGGCTGGAACTCAGCGAGAAAGAATAGCATCAGGCGGTAGAAATCACACACCGCGCAGCCGTTGCGCCAACATTAAAAAAGCGGCTTAATTCTAAAAATATGTTAAATAATTGACCGGTTTTAAACTTTTTCCATCGACCGCAGTCAAAGGAGTGTATTTCATATGAACCATAAGGCTTCAAACGAAATAGAACTGACTTTTTCTTTAATAAAACACTTCAAATTGTGTCGTATAGCTGCGATTAGTTAGACAAGGACACAAACACATAGCCTCGGGGTGCAGCCCCGGGGCATTTGTTTTCTGTACGTGAGAAAACAGCCGCCCTGCCCGGGAAAAGAACCGGATGCTTCATCCGGCGCACCATGCCGGCATGGCAGACGGGGTGGTCAGAATGGCTTGCGGTATTTGTCGGAAAGGTCGTCTTGCAGGATATTTAGGTAACTGGCGTAACGCGATTCGGAGATACGGTGGTCGGCCACGGCCTGCAGCACAGCGCACCCCGGCTCGTGCACGTGGGTGCAGTTGTTGAACCGGCAATGGGCGGAGATTTTGAAAATCTCGGGAAAATAATGCGCCACCTCGGCGGCATTGAAGTCGATGGTGCCGAAACCCTTCACACCGGGCGTGTCGATGATGGCGCCGCCGTGTGGCAAAGGCAGCATCTCGCTGAAAGTGGTGGTGTGCATACCTGTGTGGTGAACCGCCGACAGTTGGCCCACCCGGAGGGCTGCCGAGGGCAGCACGGCATTGATAATCGAGGACTTCCCCACCCCACTGTTACCCGCCAGCATCGAGGTCTTGCCGATGAGCAACTCACGCAACGCGTCCATGCCTTGTCCGGTGAGCACCGACACATGGGTCACACCGTAGCCTATGGAACGGTACAGGTAGGTGACGGCCTCGAGCAGTTCTCGGTCTTCCTCGGTTGCGAGCAGGTCCACTTTGTTTATGATAATGTGCGCGGGCACATTGTAGGCTTCGGCGGTGGCCAGAAAACGGTCGATGAAAGTGGTGCTGGTTTCGGGCTGGGCGAGCGTGGCCACAAGCAGTGCCTGACTGAGGTTGGCGGCCAGAATCTGGAATTCTTTCGACAGGTTGCTGGCGCGGCGTATAATGTAGTTGGTGCGAGGCTCCACACGGGTGATGAAAGCCGACCCGTCGGTCTTCTGCTCCACATCCACCCAGTCGCCCACCGCCACCGGATTGGTGCAGCGCAGGCCCTTCAGGCGCAGGTTGCCCTTCACCTTGCAGTTCACAATCCGGTCGCCGCACTTCACGTCCACCCAACTGCCTGTACTCTTGATAACCAAAGCCTTCATGACTGCAAAATTACAAAAGTATAGACAATTTTTTGCTTAATATCGATAAAAAGAGTAATTTTGCCAAGTCTTAAGAGCAAACAAACATCATTTTTTAAAAATTTAGATTTATGAATGTAGAAAGTATCGGAAATCTGGCAGGCGTGGTTTGGTGCGCCCTCAACGACGCCAAAGGCGCAATGACCCTCAAGAGCTTGAAAAAAGCCACTAAACTCAAGGTGAGTGACATGCATCTGGGCATCGGCTGGCTGGCCAAAGAAGGCAAGCTCGCCTTTAACGACGTGGACGGCGACGTGGAAATCTCGCTGCTGTGACAAAATAGCCCACAACACAAAAAATGATGGCCCGGGGCATCACGCTTCCAGGCCATCGCTTTTTTTACACTTTCTAAAAACAAACTATATCGTTCCGCCCATCAGACGATAGAGCGAGAGTATGTTGGCAAAATCCTTGCGTTGGCGGTCGGAGAGGTCCTTCAAGTGGATCATTCCGTCGGCACCATGTAACTTCATGGTTATCCATCTGGCCGAATGCGAAACGGCATAGGTAAGGTCTTTGTCCTGCTGGCGCAGTCGCTCGTCACAATTTTGCCAATACATCGACCCGAGCGTGCCCGAATGCATATTGGCGGGCATGATATGATAGTCGAAACCATCGACCAGAAATTCCACATCCTCAAAGTTGAGAGGGTCGTCGGCATAGTATTGCACACGCAGCCGCAGCGGACCCGGAACACCGCTGGCATCGGTGACGAAATAAAAGTACACCGCGTTGTCGCTGTTGTCGGTGGTAACTCCCTGCGGCATGTATTTCACGCCGGAGCCATCGTTGCGGGTGGCCACTTGGGACAACAGGGCGTCCACCGTTTCCGTCACAGTGTCGTCGAGCCAAACCATGCGCTTCGGCTCTTCGGGCAGATACTGCACCAACGAATAATCCACGCTCAGCAACGCAGCGATATCAGGCTTGTCGGTCACTGTCGCGCCCTGATGGGGGAGCACCGTTCCAGGATGTTCCCGAGCGTAGCGCATCGCAGCCTCGCTCACCAGCGCCTGGCCAGTGACGTCGATTTGGCCGGAGGCCAAGAGTTGCTGCAACTGCTCGGGTTTGTAATACCCAAGTCCGTTGAACATTGACTCACAAGATGTTAAAAGCAGAACCAACAAAGCAGTACCGCATAGCAACGATAGAGATAATTTATGTTTCATCATATTGCCGGATTTATTGACGGCACAAATTTAAAATAAATCCCGCAATTTACAAAACCAAATTTGAAAAAAATTTAAATAAAATAATTTGTAAACGTAAACTTCAAAGACTGCCTCCCATGAGTAGATACAGATTGAAGGTGCGCGCTAAATCCTGGAGTTGGGCGTCGGTGAGCATTTTCACATGGTTCATTCCATCGGCACCCATGAGTTTCAGCCTCACCCAGTGGGCATGGCTCAGGGCGTACACCAAGTCGCGGTCACTCACCAGCATCGCTTCATCGCAGTTTTCCCAGTACATGCGACCATCCACCGATCCGCGTTGGGTGGCGGCAGGACGGTACACATAGTCAAAGCCGTCGATAGTGAATACCATCTTGTCAAATCGCAAGGGGTCATCGGCATAATATTGCACACGCAGCCGCAGGCGCCGAGGTCTTCCGCCCGTGGCGTCAAAATAAAGGTAAACGGCGTTCCGGCTATTGTCCATCGAGGTTCCCAAAGGGATATAGCGGTCGCCGATAATCGAAAAATGAGGCACCAACTCCGACAATGAGCCCTGCGGTGGCTCGTCTTTCCACACCATGCGTTTCGGTTCCTCAGGCAGGTACTGATGCAGGGAGTAATCCTTGTTGAGCAGTTCCTGCAGTTGCGCCTGTTCCTGTTCCGACTTGGAGGAAACCTGCGGCGCCGACTCTCCTGCCGAGCGTCCGGCCGCGGTACCGCTCACGGCGACCGCCGGCACGGCCGGCTTTTCTGCCGGGGCGGCAATCCGATTGGCATCCACGGGGTCATACTCAAACCAGTGGTCGTCGTCGCTGGCCCAGGGGTCGTTGGTCACAGCAGTCTTCTTGCCGTCTTTCAGGCTTTGCTCATAGCGCTTCTGGGCCTTGGCGCGTTCGCGTTCGGGATGCAGACGCCGCACAGGACGCCGCACACTCTCATCGTAGTCTTGCTCGACAACGGGTTTCTGAGCCGACACAGCGGGGCAAACGGCAAGGGCCATCAACAGATATATGAGCCACTCTCTCATCAAAAGGCGATTTGCAGTTGGGTAAGCACGCTGTTCTCACCCCGTGACGTGCCATGCTGCTTGGTGTACTCATAACCGGCCATCACACGGCACCGGGGATAGAACCAATAGTTCACACCGGCATAGTAGGCAGTGGTCTTGCTGCCAAAGGCCGGTTCCAGGTAATCAAACGAGCCCACCACATCAAGGCCATCCACTCCCAGATTTTTAACGGCAGCAGTGGCATAGACACCCTGGCTATCGTTTTTGCCGTCGCGGCCCAGCATGTACTCGCTGCGCAGCGTAAACGGCTGCGTCGTGAGCGCGAACCCACCGGCGAAGCGGTTGCGGCGGAAGTCACCGTTGCTGCGGATGCCGTCCACCTCGGGATAAGCCTCGCTGTAGTAGGAGCCGTCGGGGCGTTGCGAGGCGGCTACGTTACCCGTTCCCAGCAGGGCCGACACGCCAATCGTAAATTCTTTTACGGGATTGACCGAGAGACGCACCATGTATTCCTTGGCTGAATTGATGTCACCGCAGTTGCGTCCCGCACCGTTCATCACCGCCAGATCATAGGCTAGCTTGCCGTTGAAAAGGTCGCCGAACACTGTAATACCCATGTCGCGGCCGCCCGAGCCAGGCATCATCAGGGGGTTGAGTCCCATAATCATGTAGCGTGTCACCAAGCCGTTTTCATCGATGCGTTCCAGTTTGGTGGGCGAAATCGGGTTTTCTATTGAGAACGGGACCTTGAACTGGCCCAGTTTCACGGTGGCGGCGGGTGCGAAGCGGTAGCTGGCCCAGTATTCCAACATCGACGACTTGTAGGCGTTGAACATCAGAAAGGCGTTCAAGCGGGGTGTGATTTTCACATTACACATCAGCACCACCTTGTTGATGAAGAACTCGTTGGTGGGTGAATGCTGTTCCTGATACTGCCATCCCGCCAAGCCGTAGGCGCTAAAGGTGAAATGGTCGTTCAGGCTGTTTACAAACTCAGTGACTTTGTTCACTTTCTCCTGTGCCTGGAGTTGTGACAACGCGAGCAGGCACATCAACAAGAGTACGATTTTTTTCATTTCTTAAGAATTTCCTGAAGTTGAGCGGCGAGAGCTTCGCCCGTCAAGCCTCGTGACACGATGGTGCCGTCGGCGTCAAATATGATTATATGAGGGATGGCGTTGATGCCATACAAGTCGGCGGGGTGTTGCAGGTTCTGCGTGCCCGTTATCACGGGGTAATCAATATTGAGTTCGGCGATGGCACGGCGTGTGTCGGCGGAGGTGTCCCACACAGCCACGCCCACCACCGTGAGCCGAGGGGCATACTCAGCTTTCATTTTCAGCAGGTTGGGGATTTCGGCACGGCACGGCGGGCACCAGCTTGCCCAAAAGTCCACCAGACACACCTTGCCGCGTCCCACGTAGTCGCTGAGACGCTGCACGCTTCCGTCAGCGGCCGGCACTTCAAAGTCAAGCATCTTCTGCCCCACGGCGGTGACGGTGCGCCGATGGGCCTGCTCACGGGCTTTGCGCAACCGCTTGAACTGGCCATAGTTCTGCGGTGCGGTGCTCAACAGGGAATCAATCTGCGCTTCGGTGAAATTTTTGTTGGCGATGTAACTGTTGAGCGCCCAGGGGCCGATGGCGTTTTCACGGTTGTCCACATAGGCGTGCATATACACGTTGGCCATCAGGCTGTCTTTCACCTGCTGCGAGCGGGTGGAGTCGGCGTCAATGCTCGCCAACAGGCCGTCAATGTGGTTGAAACGGTCGTTCAACGGGGTTTTGCAGGCATAACCGCCAGCCATGGTGAGTTCTATGTCGCCCGGTTCCACCACAAAGGTGATACGCTGGCCATTGGCCAGCAGACGCCCCATATAGGCGGTGTCGACCACGCCTTGCAGCACGCAGCAGCGGTGGGCTATCACCACGCTGTCGATGGTGTCACCACTGTCGTAGTTGGTGAGGTAGGCGGTTTTCCCGTCCACATCGGCATCGCCGGGGAAGGTGACAGTGATTTTGTATTCATGGCTGCACGAGACCATCGTCAAGAGCATTGCCAGTGCAAACACAATTTTTTTCATGATTTGTTTCATATTTATGGGGAGCATCGCGGCCGCACCGCATCAGTCTCTGATTGCTTTATAAATGAGTGAGTGAATATGGCTTCGGGCGCTCACACGGCCGAAGTTTGGATTGTCGCGCGTGGGGCACACCCTGTTGCTCAAAAAGATATAGATGAAATCATTCTTGGGGTCAATCCAGAAGCACGTGCCCGTGAAGCCCGTGTGGCCTATGGTTTCTGGCGTGGCCTCGGCACAGGTGTTGCTGGCGCGGGGATTGCCCACCACCGGCTTGTCAAAGCCAAGGCCGCGGTGGCTATCGGGACTTTTCTGCGTGAGGAAAGTTTCCACCGTCGAAGCTTTGAGGAAACGATGGCCACCGTAGGTGCCGCCGTTAAGCCACATTTGGAAGAGTTTGGCCAAGTCGTTGGCGTTGCTGAACAAACCGGCGTTTCCCTGCACACCGCCGGAGAAGGCGGCCAGTTCATCGTGCACATAGCCGTGGATGTGCTGACGGCGCAGGTAGGTGTCCCGTTCGGTGTAGGCGATTTGGTCAGGAGAAAATTTGCTCAGCGGGCGGTACATCGTGTGGAAGGCGCCAAGCGGGGCAAACACATAATTGTTGACCAGATAGTTGAGCGGCGAGTGGGTGCTGCGCTGCACGGCATCGGCCAGCAGCGAGAAGTTCAAGCAACTGTAAAGGTATTTCTTGCTGCCCAGTTTGGCATGATAGATGTGCTGCATCACCGTGTCATAGGTTATCCGGCCGCCCCATATTCCGTTGGCGATGGCCACGTTAAAACGGTCGGTCTTGTGGTCCGACAGGATGTCGGTGCGCAATTTAGCCGTTTTGTTTCCGTAGGCTTTGTTCATCACCTTGATGGTGTGCATCTCGTCGGGCTCAGTGGTCATGAGCGGGCCTGTATAGGTGGTGGAGTCCATCATCAGGTTCCACATGTTGAGCGAAGCCGGCATGCCGGTTTCGTGATAGAGCAAATCGCGGAAGGTGATGTTCTCCTTGTCGGTGCCACGCAGCGGGGCAATGATGTCGCTGGCCTTGTCATTGAGTTTGAATTTCCCGTCGTCATAGGCTTTCATCACGCCCGAGAGCGTGCCTGTGGCCTTCGACACCGAGGCCAGCCCGAAGAGCGTCTCGTCGGTGACGGAGACGCCCGAGCCATAGTCAATTTCGCCGTAAGAACGTTTCACCACCACTTTGCCGTGGCGCGCTATAAGCACCTCGCAGCCGGGGAAGGCGTGCATCTTCACACCCAGGCGACACACCGAGTCCACTTGGTGCAGCAGGCGGTTGTCCAAACCCACCTCGGCGGGGATTCCGTAACCCAGACGATTGGCGGCATAGTGGAAACCCGTACCGGCCTTGATGCATTTGTTGCCAGGCAATTCCACGCGGATGGGCAGAATGCCAGCCGCATAGTTGCCGCCAAAGATAGTCTGCGCGGCGTAATCCTGGGGCAGTTCGTCATCGTCATAGCCCAACACCACCGCCTTCACATGCTTGTGGCCGATGGCCTCACCGTATTTCTCGATGTCGCGCGGGTCACACAGCAACACGAGCACCACATTTTTACAACCCTCCGCCACTTGATTCAGAGCTGCGGCATTGGCAGCTGAATAATCGCCTACAGCCACCAGCACGAGGTTTTGGTTATCTTCCTTTACCTTGCGCACGGTCGCCGAAGCGGCCGATGTGGCGTCGTAGCACGTCACCTCGGCATAGTCGCGGCAACGTGCCGAGAAAGTGGATTTCACCCCCTTGTCAACGCCCACGGTCACCACTGCGATGTGTCGGCTTTGCAGATTGCGCACCGGCAGTATGTTATTATTGTTTTTCACCACAGTGATTGACGAGGCCGTGAGTTGCCGTTGCAACACACTAGCCTGGACGGTGTTGATGTCGCCGATCACGTGGAAAGGGTCCACCGACTGCTGCTTGTTCAGGCCCAGGGCATACTTATAGCGCAACACCCTGCGGCAATGTTCGTCAACTTCGCTTTGACTGATTTCACCACCGGCTATGGCGGCCATCACCGCAGCGATTTCAGCAGAGGGGTCACCGGGCATGAGCAGGATGTCGTTGCCGGCTTTGAGTGCGTTGACACACGCCGAACCGCTCAGCATGCCCGTGGCACCTTTCATGGTCAAGGCATCGGAAAACACCAACCCCTGGAAACCCATCTGCCGGCGCAGCAGGTCCACAATGGCACGCCGCGAGAGCGACGTGGGGGCGTTCTTATCGATGGCGGGCACCAGCAGATGGGCCACCATCACCCCCGAGAGACCCGCTTTCACGTATTGACGGAAAGGCAACAGTTCACACAGGTTAAGTTCCGTCATACTCTTATTGATGACCGGCAGAGTCTTGTGGCTGTCGTCTGCGGTGGAGCCATGGCCGGGGAAATGCTTGCACACCGATATCACCCCGCCGTCTTCCAGACCGCGTGAATAGGCGATGCCGTGCCGTGCCACGATATGCGGGTCGGAACCAAAGGAGCGCGTGCCCAGCATGCCATCTGAGGGATGGTCGTTCACATCAAGCACCGGGGCGAAATTCACGTGGATGCCCAGGCGGCGGCACTCGCGCGCCACCTCACGGCCGTATTCATAGAGCAACTGGTCGTTGTCTACAGCGCCGAGCATCATGTTGCGGCGAAACGCCGGTGCGTCTTTCAGCCTCATCTTCAGTCCCCACTCGCCGTCGATGGTCACGAGCAGAGGCACTTTGCTCTGGCTCTGCGCACCGTTGACCAGCGACACGAGTCGCGAAGCGTCACCCTCCATGAAAATCAAGCCGCCCACATGCTGCCCGGCCACATATTTCGAGATAGAGCCTGGAGCGGTGGAGCCGCTGGTTTCCACAGCCATGACGATAAGTTGCGCCACGCGCTGCTCGGGTGTCATTGCCGCCATTGTGCTCTCCACCCAGGTATTCATAAGCGCCTGGTCCACTTGGTTGAAGAAATGGGGCTGGCTGGCAGTGGTTTGGGCCGACACATTTATCGCGAGCAAGCCGCCTAAGACTGTCAACGATACAAAAACTACTTGACGTAAACGATGCATTCTTTTAACGTTGGTTCAGTGTTGGAGAGGTCGGGGTTATTTGCGTACAAAACGATAGTCGTCGCTGGCGTCAATCTGCTTACCGGCACGTTCCAGGTCGCGGCAATACTGCAGCATGTGCACGCCATAGCGCTGGTTGTCCACATAAAGGCGCGGTGCATCCACCAGCGAGGTAAAGTAATCGCCACCGTTGGCCAGATAGTCGATGGTGGCCACCACATATTTCTTCTCGGGCTTGATGGTCTTGCCGCGCAACTTGGCGCTCAGCACCTTGCCGCCTTTAGCGTAGGTAACCTTGAGTTCTTTGCTCACCGCATCGCCGTCGCGCGCGGCCATCACCTGGATGGCGTCGAGCAGTTGTTGGCCGGTGAGTTCCAACACCACGAAGCGGTTGTCGAAGGGGAACATCGAGGTAATCACGCCCTCGGTCACCAAACCCTGGGGCATATCCACACGGACGCCGCCCTTGTTCATGATGGCGCAGTCGATGTTGCGGATGCCGCTCAACTTAGGCATAATTTCCATTGTGGCGTCGCTCACCCAGTTCTGGGCCGTCTGGCTCGAGTTGCTGAAGGAACGCTTGGAATGTGCTATGGGGTTGTTCATCACCGAATCCACGCCATGACGGAAGGGAGCTAAGAAAGCATCGATGTCGGTGTAGCGGCTGGCGTCGTCGTCCCAGGAGCTGTCCACCTTTATCAGGCTGTGAACGATTTCACCCGTCTCGGCATCGATATCGTAGGTGGCCACATACTTACCATGCTTTCCGTTCTGTCCAATTGGAATCATGCGGCCATCGGCATTCTTTATCTTAGCCATGTCGGTGCCGGGCTTGACAGTGGTGTGCGAGTGGCCGCCTATCACCAAATCGATGTAATGGCTCGAGCCGATAATCATGGTGTCGTTGGGTTCGCTGGGGTCATAACTGTCGTAGCCTATGTGGGAGAGCATCACGGTGTAGTCCACCTTCTGCACCTCCTTCAGATATTTGGCGGTGGCATCGGCCACATCGATGGAACGCAAGTAGCGCATCCCCTTGTAGTTGTCGCGGGAAATCAGGCCCTCGGCACCCACGTTGATGCCGAAGATACCGATGCGCTTGTCGCCCACCGCCTTGATGATGTAAGGCTCAAACAGCCCGTCGAGCGGCGTGGCGCTCAGGTCGTAGTTACACGAGAGTTTCCGGGCATTCACATCCTTATAATAGTGATACAGACTGTCGAGACCCAAGTCAAACTCATGGTTACCCAGGATGATGATATCGTAGCCCATGCGGTTCATCAGCGGGTACTCCACCGCACCGCCATACAGACTGAAGTACATCGTGCCCTGCACCGCATCACCCAGATGCACGGTGAGGGTGTTGGGATTCTCCCGGCGCACTTTTTCATAAATAGCCAGCCGGCGTTTCAAACCGCCCAAGTTATCACTGGCGGGGTCGATCTGACTGTGGGTGTCGTTCACCGCAATAATAACCAGGTGCTCGCCAGAGGCCGGCACAGCGACTGCCAGCATGACAATCGCCATCAAAAAACTCTTCAGTATCTTCATCTTCACTCTGTTATTTTGTTTGTAATACTTTTCTCAATCGCTTCGTATACCCTTTCACTCGTAGGACAAGGTGAATTGCTGCATGATGTTGACTGCGGCTTCGTAGTGGTTGTCGGGGTGATACACCAGACGCATGCCCGCATACTCGCGGGGCAGAATCAGCCGGTTGTCGGCAAGGGTGTCCCAGCGCGGGGGACCGTAGTCATAACTGGAACGGCTCAGCACCATGGTGCCCGAGGTGTAGTCGAAATCATAATAACCGCCGCCCATACACACATCGCCCGGCTGAAGCAGGTGACGATGCAGGCGCACCACACCAAAACGCAGGTGTCCGTCATGGGTCAAAATGAATTTCTGTTCCATGACGCAAACTTACAAAAAAAATCGGTCTCGGGGATATTTACGGCTGATTTTTTATAACGATGTGGAAAAATTTGGCCGTTGTGTAAAAAAAATGAGTAACTTTGCCCGTTGTTAAAGACACATGGACTTTTTGAAATCACATACCGGAAACGAAACCTGCCGCCGGCACGCCGCGGGAGCCCATGCACTGGCACCCGATGCGCCGAAACAATGAAGCATCATCAACTAATTAACTAAAATAATTTCTATTATCACAATGAACAAAATTATTAGCAAAGAGCAATTTTCGGCAAACGTGACTAAACTTGTCGTTGAGGCGCCGCTTATCGCCAAGGCGCACCGCGCAGGTCACTTTGTTATTGTCCGCACGGGCGAAAAGGGTGAGCGCATCCCGCTCACTATAGCCGACAAGGATGTGAAAGCCGGCACTATAACGCTGGTTATTCAATCGGTGGGCGAAAGCACACGCAAAATCTGCGCTCTGGAACCCGGAGAATTCTTAGATGATGTGGTGGGACCGCTCGGCCAAGCCACCAGAATCAAGAAGTACGGCACCGTGCTGTGTGCCGGCGGTGGCGTGGGCATCGCTCCCCTGCTGCCCATCATCCGTGCCATGAAAGAAGCCGGCAACCGCGTCATCAGCGTGCTGGCCGGCCGCAGCAAAGAGCTCATCATCCTGGAAGATGAAGTGCGCGCCGCGAGCGATGAGACCATCATCATGACCGATGACGGCAGCTATGGCAAAATGGGTGTTGTCACCGTGGGCATGGAGGAAGTGCTCAAGCGCGAGCATGTGGACTTCTGTATGACCATTGGCCCGGCCATCATGATGAAATTCTGCGCTCTGCTGACCAAGAAATACGAGGTGCCCACCGAGGCATCGCTCAACGCCATTATGGTGGATGGCACCGGCATGTGCGGTGCCTGCCGTGTGACCGTGGGAGGAAAGACATGCTTTGTGTGTGTAGACGGTCCCGAATTCAATGCCCATGAGATTGATTTTGACCAACTGATGATGCGCCTGAAAGGTGCACAGTGATTATCAAAGCCTGTTGAACACAATTAAAAGAACAAAGAAATGGAACAAAACAATATTGATTTGCGCAACGAACAATGGCGCGTTGATTTACGTAACGCCAAGACACCCAAGGAACGCACGTCCATTCCCCGCGTGGAGATGCCCCAACTTGACCCTAAATACCGCATCACCTGCAATGAAGAGGTGAACCAAGGCATCAGCGCCGACCAGGCCGTGCTGGAGGCCAGCCGTTGCCTGGACTGCGCCAACCCGCAATGCGTGACCGGCTGTCCGGTGAACATCAACATCCCCACATTCATCAAGAACATTGAGCGCGGAAACTTTGGCGAAGCCGCCGCCACGCTCAAGATGACGAGCTCGCTGCCCGCTGTGTGCGGCCGCGTGTGCCCGCAGGAGAAACAATGCGAGGCGCGGTGCATCCACACCAAGATGAAACACCCGGCAGTGGCAATCGGCTACCTAGAGCGTTTTGCCGCCGACTGGCAACGCGACAACCTTCCGCAGACCACTCCCGCCATGGCTCCGGCCAACGGCATCAAGGTGGCTGTGATAGGCAGCGGCCCCTCGGGCCTGTCGTTTGCCGGCGATATGGCCAAGAAGGGCTTCAGCGTGACGGTGTTTGAGGCGTTGCACCAGATTGGCGGCGTGCTGAAATACGGCATTCCGGAGTTCCGTCTGCCCAACCACATCGTTGACTACGAGATTGAAGGCCTGCGCAAGATGGGCGTGGAGTTTGTGAAAGACTGCATCATCGGCAAGACCCTGACCTACGAAGACCTGCACGAGATGGGCTTCAAGGGGGTGTTTGCCGGTTCGGGCGCCGGTTTCCCGCGCTTTATGAACATTCCCGGTGAGAACCTCAACGGCGTAATGTCGAGCAACGAGTACCTGACCCGCATCAACCTGATGGAAGCCGGCCGCGGGGGCGACACTCCGGTGCTGCGCGGCAAGACGATAGCCGTGATAGGCGGCGGCAACACCGCCATGGACTCGACACGCACCGCCCTGCGCATGGGCACCGAGCGCGTGATTCTCATCTATCGCCGCAGCGAGGAGGAAATGCCCGCCCGTCGCGAAGAGGTGGGACACGCCAAGGAAGAAGGCGTGGAATTCATGACCCTGCACAATCCCATCGAATATCTGGGCGATGAGAAAGGCCGCGTGCGCGCCATGCGTGTGCAACGCATGGAACTGGGCGAGCCCGATGCCAGCGGACGCCGCAGCCCTGTGCCCGTGGAAGGTGCCATTGAGGAAATACCGGTCGACATCGTGATTGTGGCAGTGGGTGTCTCTCCCAACCAGCTTGTTCCCCGGTCGATTGAAGGCCTGGACATCAGCAAGCGCAACACCATTGTCGTGAACGAGGAAACCATGCAGTCGTCGGTGAGCGACCTGTATGCCGGTGGTGACATCGTGCGCGGTGGTGCCACGGTAATCCTCGCCATGGGTGACGGTCGCCGTGCCGCGGCCGCCATGGCACAGTCGCTGCTTGAGAAGTAATCGGAGGAAAACAATCACCCATAATCGGTTGGCGGGCACAGGTTGCCCTCCAACCGATTTTTGTTTTTATGGCAATGCCCATAACAAAAAATCAAGGCATGGCTATGCCGATTGTCAACTTTTTACTAATTTTGTGGGCAATGGCAAGAAAGCACGCACTGATTATCCTGGCCGCTACGCTGCTGTGCCTGCTGCAAGCCTGCGGCGAGAAGCAGATGAGCGAGAATGTGATTGCGCAAAACGGCACATTCACACTCACGGGCGACAGTGTGACACAAGGCAGCATATATGCCTACGCCCCCTCACCCGACCAAATCGTATCCAACATCACGACCGCCCACCTCGACTCCCTTTATCATAATGTGGACTCCGGACGGCTGAAATTCACCCAGGGCGCCAAATGGCGTGCCGAGAAAAGCCGTCCCTATGACTTGCCTCAATACGAATCGGGGCAACCACTCATCGACGCACTCTACAACATGGCCACCGACAACATCCACCGATTGAACGGTCCCGGCCACTTTGAGCCGCAGCACAACCTGAGCCGCCTCTACTGCTCAATATACCTCTCGCTGGCCTATCTTTGCCCGCAGTCGTGCATCAACACACTGCGCGGCCTGGTGGACCGCGACAGCATTATCATGCAAACCGAGGGAGCCTGGCCCATCGTGAGCGACCACCTGTGGTGGGTTGCAGCCGCTTGGGAAGTGTACAAAGCATCGGGCGACAGCGCCTGGCTCAACTACAGTTACCACGTGGTGCGCAAAACGATGGAAATCGACAGCGAAGTTCTCCTGGATGTAAAACGCAACCTCATGCACGGTACCGGCTACACCGCGCCATCAACACTGCGAACACCTCAACACAGCTGGATGACCGGAACATCATTGTTCTCCTGTATGTCGCTGGGCAACAACATCCTTGCTGTGCACGCCTATGAGATATTGGACGAAATGTGCGACGAGCTCGGCATAGAATCCAATTATGAGCAGAAGGCACAACGCATCAAGGATGCCATCAACCAGTATCTGTGGAACGAAGACCGTGGCTGCTACAGCGCATTCATCTATGGTGTGGCCTATCCTGTGCAGGCACCCACCAGCGACAACACCTCGCAGGCGCTGAGCATCATCTGGGACATCGCCAATGATGACCGCGGCGAGTTCCTGATAGCGCACACTCCGGTGAGCGACTGCGGTGTGAACGTCACCTTCCCGCCTCAACAGCCGCTTGAGCCCTATTTTACCAATATCTCGTGGTCAACCACACAGGCGTTGTGGAACATCGCTGCGACCCACACCGCCAATGACAACGCACTGCGCCGCGGACTGGGGGCTTTGTTCCGCGCCCACGCCCTTTATCTGTCGCAAGGCATCTCGGTAAACGACTCACAGGTGGGCCGTCTGGAGGCAGGCGCAGCCACAACAGCCATGATGTTCCGCGTGCTCGCGGGCATGCGGTTCACCCCCGACGGCATTGAATTTTCGCCGAATGTCCCCATCGGCATGGACACAGAAAAGCGCATCACCCGCTTCCGCTACCGCAATGCCCTGCTTAACATCACCCTGCACGGGGTGGGTAATGACATCGGCGAAATGACCCTCGACGGCAAAAGGGTGGAAGGCGACTTCCTTCCAGCCACCCTGCAAGGAGAACACGACGTGGTGATTCATCTCAAAGGAGGACACCGCGGCACGCAACGTGTTACACTGCACCAAAACGAAGTGCTGCTGCCCCCTACTCCGCTCGTGGTATGGAGCAACGACAGCGGCCACATTGTGAACCCGGCCTCGCCCGCCACCTACCGGCTTCTGATCAACGGCACCCCCCGTCAAGACATCACCGACAGTGTGTTTGCGCTACCCAAGGACGATGAGTTTGCGGTGTATGCACTCATTTACCAGGGCAAGCACGTACAAAGTTACACCAGCAACCCCTACCGTTACTATCCGTTCACCCCGCTCACGCTGCTACTGCCCGCGGACAATGACAGCATTTCGCTCAAGGTGAGTGTGGAAAAAGGCGGCACCTATCTGCTGAACATTGGCTACGACCCCACAGGCAACATCGATGTGCGTCATGTCATCGTCAACACCCACCCCATGGGCACGCTGGTGATGGCCGACCGACCCAACGCCGCCCCTACCCCCGCCGGCTCGTCACTGATGAGCAGCATGGTGGAGGTGGATTTGCTCAAAGGCAGCAACACCATCGTAATCAAACAACTGCGCCTGCCGTGGCGTTTCCGCTCGTGCCTGCCGCGATTTGTGACACTCTCATTTAAAAACTAACCATAGACATAACCACTACATGAAACTGAAAATCCTATTGACCGCCACCGCGGCGGCTTCGATGGCAATCAGCGCACTGGCCGGCGAAGGCCGCCTGCTGCGCTTCCCCGCAACCAACGGCACCGACATCGCCTTCAGTTATGCCGGCGACATCTACACCGTTCCGCTCACAGGCGGCACGGCACGCCGACTCACCAGCGATGACGGCTACGAGATGTTTGCCCGCTATTCCCCCGACGGACGCACCATCGCATTCACCGGGCAATACGACGGAAACACCGAAATTTACCTCATGCCGGCGCAGGGCGGCGAGCCGCGCCGCATCACCTTCACAGCCAGCAACCCGCGTGACGACGTAGGCGACCGCATGGGACCCAACAACATCGCTATGGCCTGGACCACCGACGGCCGATATGTCGTGTACCGCAACCGCATCAGCGACAGTTTCGACGGCAAACTATGGCTCGCCCCCACCGATGGTGGCATGCCTGTAGAAATGCCGCTGCCCGAAGGCGGTTTCTGCTGTTATAACGCCGACGGCACAAAACTGGCCTATAACCGCGTGTTTCGCGAGTTTCGCACCTGGAAGCATTACAAGGGCGGCATGGCCGACGACATCTGGGTGTATGACACTCAGGCCAAGAAGGTGACGCAAATCACCGACAACGTGGCGCAAGACATCGACCCCATGTGGATAGGCGACGAAATCTACTTCATGAGCGACCGCGACGAGGTGATGAACATCTTTGTGTACAACACCGCCACCCAAACCACCGAGAAGGTGACCCAATTCACCGACTACGATGTGAAATTCGCCAGTTGCGGCGGCGGCAAAATCGTGTTTGAGAACGCCGGCTATCTGTATCAACTCGACCCCGCCAGCAAGCAATACAAAAAAATCCACATAGAACTCAACAGTGAGAACAACTATGCCCGCACCGAGCAACGCCACGTGAAAGGCTTTGTGACCGACTGCGGTCTGGCTCCCGACGGCAACCGTCTCACGGTGAGCGCACGCGGCGAGGTGTTTGACGTGCCGGTGAAACAAGGCGTGACCCGCAACATAACCCACACACCGGGCGTGCACGAGCGCAACGCCAAGTGGAGTCCCGACGGCAAATACATAGCCTATGTGGGCGATGCCACCGGTGAGACGGAACTGTGGCTGAAACCCGCCCAGGGCGGCGAAGCCCGGCAACTCACCCACGACAACGACAGCTACATCCGCAACTTCGCCTGGAGTCCCGATGGCAGCCGCATCGTGTACACCGACCGCAAGAACCGCGTGGTGATGGTGGGCGCAGCCGACGGAGCCAAGACGGTGCTGCTACAGGACAGCCTGAGCGAAGTGCCCACGCCCGTTTTCTCGCCCGACGGACGCTGGATCGCCTACTCCCGCACCGGCAAGAATGAATACAGCGTGGTGTATCTGATGGACATCGCGTCACGCAAGGAATACCCCGTCACCGACCGCTGGTATGACAGCAACTCACCGGCCTTCAGCAGTGACGGCAAATACCTCATCTTTGCCTCGGCACGCGATTTCAACCCCATCTACAGCAACATTGAGTGGAATTTCGCCTACCGCGACATGGAAGGTGTGTATCTGTGCCTGCTCAGCAAGGAAACTGCTTCGCCTTTCCTGCCCAGCGATGATAAGGTGGCGACCGGCGGCGAGAAAGCACCCGAGGGAGATGCCGCAGCCAAGGACGGCGGCAAAAAGAAGAAAGACGGCAAGGCTGTAGCGCCATCCACCCGTATCGACATTGACGGATTGGCCGAACGCATCGTGAAACTGCCCGTGGGCGGCGGCAACTACGGCGCCTTTGCCAGCGATGGCAACAGCGTGTGGTACTATGGACACGGAGCCACCCACCGCTATGACCTCAAGGAGCAAAAAGACGAGGTAGTGGCCGAGGGACGGATGGAACCGTCGGCCGACATGACCAAGGCCGTGATTATGAGCAAGGGAGAAATCTACGTCACCGCGCTACCGCAAAGCAAAGCCCAACTGGAGAAACCCGTCAACCTCGACGATATGACAGCCACCGTGGACTACGGTCAGGAGTGGCGGCAAATCTACAACGAAGCCTGGCGAGCCTATCGCGATGGCTTCTATCTGGAAAATATGCACGGTGTGGACTGGAACGCCGTACACGACAAGTATGCCGTGTTGCTGCCATACGTAAAGAACCGCCTCGACCTCACCTATGTTATCGGCGCCATGATCAGTGAGCTGGCGGTGGGCCACAGTTATGTGGACGGCGGCGACCACATCACACCCGACCAGCACCGCATCGGCATGCTGGGCGCGGAACTGGAGAAGGAGGCCAACGGATTTAAAATCAAACGGATACTGAAAGGCGCCCCCGACCGCGAGTCGCTGCGGAGCCCGCTGCTGGAACCAGGCATGAATGTGAAGGAGGGCGATGTCATCACCGCCGTGGACGGCATGCCGGCCGACACCGTGGCCAATATCTACACCCTGCTACGCGACAAAGCCGAAGTGCTGACCGAACTCACGCTGGCCGACGGCCGGCACGTGGTGGTGAAGCCCATACAGGATGAATACCCGCTCTACCACTACGAGTGGGTGAGACACAACATTGACTATGTGGCCGAGAAAACCAACGGCCGCGTGGGCTATGTCTATATCCCCGACATGGGCCCCGAGGGGCTGCGTGAATTCTCACGATACTTCTTCGCACAAACCGACAAGGAAGCGCTCATCGTGGACGACCGCGGCAACGGCGGCGGCAACATTTCACCCATGGTCATTGAGCGACTGTTGCGCCAACCCTACCGCCTGACCATGTTCCGCGGCAGCAGCATGAACGGCACCACGCCCGAGAAAACACTCTACGGCCCCAAGGTGCTGCTGGTGAACAAATATTCGGCCAGCGACGGAGACTTGTTCCCCTGGAGTTTCAAGGAAAACCACATCGGCACCGTGATCGGCACCCGCTCCTGGGGCGGCATCGTGGGTATATCCGGCTCGCTGCCCTACATGGACGGCACCGACATCCGCGTTCCTTTCTTCACCAACTACGACACCCACGGGAACTGGATAGTGGAGAACCACGGCGTTGACCCCGACATCCTTATCGACAACGACCCCGTGGCGGAATACAACGGCGTGGATCAGCAACTCGACAAAGCCATCGAAGTGGTGATGGAGCAACTGCGCACACGCCAGCCGTTGCCCTCCACCCCGGCACCGCGCACCCTGCGCGACCTGGGTGTGGACCCGACCAAACTCTCAGTAGTGAAGCCATGACCGTAAAGATAGAACCCTCGTGGCACACCGCGCTAGCCGCCGAGTGGGAGCAACCCTACTTTGCGCAACTCACGCAGTTTGTACGTCAAGAATACCGTTCCCGGCAGGTTTTCCCGCCGGGACGGCAAATCTTCGCGGCATTCAACGCCGTGCCTTTTCAGCAAGTGAAAGTGGTGATTCTGGGGCAGGATCCCTACCATGACGTAGGGCAGGCCAATGGACTGTGCTTCAGCGTGGCCGATGGTGTGCCTTTTCCACCGTCACTGCTCAATATCTTTAAGGAAGTGCATGACGACGTGGGCGCCCCCATCCCCGCCAGCGGCGACCTTTCGCGATGGGCACGGCAGGGCGTGCTCCTGCTCAATGCCACACTCACCGTGGCGGCCCACCAACCTGGCTCACACCAGGGGAAAGGATGGGAACAACTCACCGATGCCGCCGTGCGTTGCCTGGCCACCCAGCGCGAACATATCGTGTTCATGCTGTGGGGCGCCTATGCCAAGCGCAAAGGCGCTTTCATCGACCGCACACGCCACCTCGTGCTAACAGCCGCGCATCCATCCCCACTGTCGGCCAACCGCGGCGGCTGGTTCGGTCAGCACCACTTCTCGCTGGCCAACGACTACCTCACCCGCCACAACCAGCAACCCATCGTCTGGTAGCCGGCCTATTACACCATACCAAGCGGCGGTGCCATCGTTGTGATGACACCGCCGCCTATTTATAGATTGTACCTATGCAGCTAATTATTCAGCTTGGGGAGCCTCGGCTTCAGGAGCCTCGGGAGCCTTGGGTTCTTCAACCTTTTCGCTCTTTTCGAGCTGGGCCTTCAGATCGGCCAGGCCACCTGCCACATCACCCAGGAAGGTCTTCTCCACCTGCTGCTGAGCAACGGGCTCATCGGCTTTCTTCTCACTGCGGCGGGCGCGACGCTGCTCGTTGCGCTGCTCATCCTCAAAGATGCGGCTGTGCGACAGGATGATGTGCTTCGAATCCTTATTGAAGTCAATCACCTTGAACTGCAGGGTCTCACCTTGCTTGGCGGGAGTGCCGTCTTCCTTCACCAGATGCTTGGGAGTGGCAAAACCTTCCACACCGTAGGGCTGCAGAGTAATCAAGCCACCGCGCTCTGTGAGTTCCGAGATAACGCCCTCATGGACGCTTCCACGGGTATAAATGGTCTCATAGGTATCCCAAGGATTGTCCTCCAGCTGCTTGTGGCCAAGGCTCAGACGACGGTTGTCCTTGTCGATGTCGAGCACCATCACGTCGAGTTGGGCATCAATCTGAGTGAACTCGCTGGGGTGTTTGATTTTCTTGGTCCAGCTCAGGTCGCTGATGTGTACCAAGCCTTCCACTCCCTCTTCCAGTTCAACGAAGATGCCGAAGTTGGTGAAGTTACGCACCTTGGCGGAATGACGCGAACCAACGGGGTATTTCTCCTCGATGTTCTCCCACGGGTCGTTCTTGAGTTGCTTCAGACCGAGCGACATCTTGCGCTCCTCACGATCCAAGGCCAGAATAACGGCCTCCACCTCGTCGCCCACCTTCAGGAAGTCCTGTGCGGGTCTGGGGTGCTGCGACCATGACATTTCGCTCACATGGATCAGGCCTTCCACACCGGGAGCCACTTCCACAAATGCGCCGTAATCGTAAATCACAACTACCTTGCCGGTCACGTGGTCGCCAGCTTTCAGGTCGGGATCGAGTTTGTCCCAAGGATGTGGCTGCAGTTGCTTCAAACCTAAGGCAATGCGTTGCTTCTCCTGGTCGAAATTGAGGATAACCACATTGAGCTTCTGGTCGGGTTGCACAATGTCGGCGGGGTCGTTCACGCGGCCCCAGCTCAAGTCGGTGATGTGAATCAGGCCGTCCACGCCACCCAGGTCGATAAACACGCCGTAGCTGGTGATGTTCTTGACGGTACCCTCGAGCACCTGGCCGTTTTCGAGCTTGCTGATGATTTCTTTCTTCTGCTGCTCCAGTTCGGCCTGGATAAGAGCCTTGTGGCTCACTACCACATTCTTGTACTCTTGATTGATTTTCACAACCTTGAATTCCATGGTCTTGCCCACAAACACATCGTAGTCGCGGATGGGCTTCACATCGATTTGGCTGCCGGGCAGGAAGGCTTCGATACCAAACACGTCAACAATCATGCCGCCTTTGGTCTTGTCCTTGATGTAACCCTTGATGATTTCATCTTTCTCAAGCGCTTCGTTAACGCGATCCCAGCTCTTGGCCTGACGGGCTTTCTTGTGACTCAGAATCAGCTGACCTTTCTTGTCTTCCTGGTTCTCAACGTACACCTCCACGGTGTCGCCCACTTTCAGGTCGGGATTGTAACGGAATTCGTTAACGGGAATAATGCCATCCGACTTAGCACCGATGTTAACCACCACCTCGCGCTTGTTGATTGAGATTACGGTACCTTCGGTAACGTCTTTGTCACGGAAGTTGCCAAGTGACTTGTCGTAGGTTTCTTCCAGTTCTTTGCGAGATTTGTCCGATTGGGCTTCGCCTTTCTCATAGGCGTCCCAGTCGAAATCCTCGATCGGGGAATTTTTTAATTCTTCGCTCATTTAATTTGTTAATAATTAATGTTAATTTCTCAGCGGCTTGCGGACACGTTCCCGCAAACACGGCCGCAAAGTTACTACAAATATTTCAAACAGAACAACAAACACCATTTTTTTTATTTGTTTCCGTAGTAAATAATTTTTTTGGGAACATATTTTTTGTTTTTTATAAAATGATTGCTTATTTTTGTAAATTGAAAATAAGAATGTAACTGTTCTACTGGTTACTATTTATTAACTTTAAAAAAATCGTAATATGAAAAAACTGTTACTTTTTGCTGCCGCAGCAGCAATGGTTCTGGGCGCCAGTGCCCAAGTGTACAAGCTGGAAAAGGTTTGGGAACTCACCGGCACAGAAAACCTGCCCCCCACGCTTAATGACGCCCGCCAGGGCTTTGGTATGAACGACCGGTTCTATGTGAACGACAAGGGCGCCGGCTTGGTTTATGTTTATGACCAGAACGGGCCGGTGATGAATGCCGACGGCTCACAGCTCACCTTCCCTGGTGGCTCCAACTGCGCTATCAACCGCGACGACGCCGGCAATCTGGTGGTCAGCATGGCCACTTTTCCCGGCTCTTGGCGCGGCGATACCGTGCAACTCAAGGTCGTTGATCCCACCGAGGGCACCGTGAAGGAATACATCCTTCCCGAGACCGCTGTTCCCGACGGCCGCTGCGACTTCCTGGGCCGTGCCATGGGCAACCTGATGACCGATGGTGAACTCGACGTGGTGGGCGGTACCACTACCGGTGTGTGCAAAATCCTGGTTATGGACGGTGAAATGAGCACCGACGATAGTTACATTGCCACCTGCGACGGCCTCACTGCCAGCACCAGCACCATTATCAACCACTATGTAGATCTCGACGGAAACGACGCCTGGCTGTACGTGACCCGCAACGTTGCCCCTGTAAAAATGGTAGCCGACGGCGAGAACTATGCCGGCACCGCCCTCACCCTGCCCAACAAGGGGGCTTGCAACGGCGCTGACGCCTTCGTCTACGGAGATGCTGAATACTTCGTATATCCCACCCTGCCCAACTACGAGAACGGCTTTGCCATTGCCAATGCCGCTGCGCTGGATACTGAAGAGGCCGCTCCCGTGGTAGAGCAGGCTTCGACCGTCACCGGCAACCCCAACGGTTTCCAGTGCAACTGGCTGAACGCCGAGGTGAGCGAGGCCGACAACTGCGTTTACATCTATCAGTACGCTCCCGGCAACAACATGACCAAGTGGAAATTCATGGTTGAAGGCACCGCTGTAGAGACCATCAACGCCAACAAGACCGTGTCCAGCGTGGAATACGTGAACATGGCCGGCATGACCAGCAGCCAGGCTTTCGACGGGGTGAACGTGGTGGTGACCACCTATACCGACGGCACCAAGAGCACTGCCAAGGAGCTCCGATAACCGCGCTTATACTGCACACAACAAAAAATCCCGGGAATTTTTCCTCGGGATTTTTTTTTGCATGCGCGACCTTTCTGTGCAGGCGTTAGAGGGAGTTAAGAAGGGGAAGACGGCCGTCGGCGATGAGTTTGAGCACCATTTCACCGAAGAGGGTGTTCTGCCAGGCGAACCAGCGGCGGGTGTAATTGTCGGGGGCGTCTTTGTTGAAACTCTCGTGGATGTAGCCTGTGCCGGCATCGGTGGTGATGAGGGTGCGCAGGCAGGTCTTAATTTCCTCGTCATCCTGACTCGTCATCACCTGCATCATCAGACTCATGGGCCATATCATGTCGCGGCCCACGTGGGGACCGCCCACGCCGGCACCGGCTTTCCCGCTGTAATAGTAGGGATTGTCGCTGCTCAGGACAAAGCGGCGGGTATTCTGATAGATGCTGTCGTTCACGTCCACATCACCCAGATAAGGCATGGCCAGCAAGCTCGGCACGTTGGCATCGTCCATCAGGTTCTGGCCGCCGTAGCCGTCCACCTCGTAGGCATAGATTTTACCGTAGCGCGGATGTTCCACCACGGCATGGCGCCGCAACGCTGTCTCCACCTCGTCGGCCAAATCGGAGCACTGCTGCGCCAGAGCGGGCCAGCGGTTCACCTGTGTAAGGATTTCGGCCGCCTTGCGCAGCGAACTCACCGCCATGAAGTTGCTAGGAATGAGGTATTGGAAAATGGTGGCATCGTCGCTGGGACGGAAAGCGCTGGCAATGAGGCCCACGGGACGCACAGGGTTGCCATAGCCCTGGCCGGGGCGTGTGTCGGTGGCCACGGCGGTGGTGCGCTGGAAGCGGTAGGCGCCCAAGGTGCCGCCCTTGTGCTGCTGTTCGATGAACACATTGAGAATGCGCTGCACAGCCAGCAGCCATTGGTCGTCAAACACACTGGTGTCGCCGGTCACACGCCAGTATTCGTAGGCCAACCGGAGTGGATAGCACAACGAGTCGATTTCATATTTGCGCTCATGCAACTCGGGCAGCATGTCGGTCAGGTCCTTTTCCCATTCGCTGCCGGTGGGACCCAGATTGAAGGCATTGGCGTAGGGGTCGAGCACAATGCAGGCCAACTGCCGACGGATGACGCCGGCTATCATCAGCCGCAGTTGCTCATCCTCTTTGGCAAAGGGCAGATAGGGCCACACCTGTGCCCCACTGTCGCGTAGCCACATGGCGTGGATGTCGCCTGTATAGACAAAGGTGTCGGGCGTGCCGTCGGCATTCAGCGTGAAATGCACGGTGGTGTCGAGTGTATTCGGGAAGCATTTGGCAAACATCTCGGACAGTTTCTTGTTGGTGAGCAGCCGTTGCACACGTGTTATCTCTTTTTCAATGGCTTTGCTCACAAACAGGCGGTCGGCAGGCAACACGCGGTGATCGACGGGGGTGGCCGTTTCGGCGGTGAAGTCGGCGGCCCCGCACCCCAACACAGACAATATCACTGTCAGGGCGCAGACAAGGATTCGTTTCATTTCTTTTTTGGTTGGTTTATAACCGCTTTGTCACAATTCTCTGATACCCATGATGCGTCGCACATCGCTCAAGGTGGCGGCGGCACGCTCGCGGGCCCGTTCGGCGCCCTGACGGACTACGCGGGCCAGATAGTCGTCGTTGGCCTCGATGTCGGCCACACGCTGGCGTATGGGGGTGGTGATGGCCAGAATGCCCTCGGCGATGGCTTTCTTCAGGTCGCCGTAGCGTATCGAGCAATCGTTGTAGGCCTGGGTGAAATGTTCCACCACATCGGGGGTACTCACGAGTTTGAGAATAGTGAAGAGATTGCGCACCGGCTCCGCCATGGGCTGTCCGGGCTCGGTGGGGCCGGCGTCGGTGACTGCACGCATCACCTTCTTGCGTATCGTTTTCTCGTCGTCCACCAGATAGATGCAGTTGCCCTCGCTCTTGCCCATCTTTCCGCTTCCGTCCAGCCCCGGCACCTTCACTGGCTCGCGACCGAAGTTGAAGTTAGCAGGCTCCTTGAAGTAATCCACCTTATAGAATGAATTGAAGCGGCGGGCAAAGCGGCGGGTGAGTTCCAGGTGCTGTTCCTGATCTTTTCCCACCGGCACGAAATCGGCCCGCTGAATCAGAATATCCACCGCCATGAGCGTGGGATAGGTGAGCAGGCCGGCGTTGACGCGTTTGTTGCTGTTGGCGCCGATGATTTCGCGCGCCACGTCCTCGTCATCGTTCTCGGCTTCCGATGCCGGAGTAATGCCCAGGCATTTACGGGCCTTGTCCTTGAAGGCAGCGGTGCGCATCAGTTCACCGATGCCCACGTGCATATTGAGCAGCAGGTATAGTTGCGGAATCTCAGGCACATCGCTCTGCACAAAGAGCGTGGAGCGCTCGGGGTCGAGGCCTGCGGCGATATACTCAGCCAGGATGTGGCGCACATTGTGGTGCAACGCTTCAGGGTCGGGATTGGTGGTGAGCGCGTGCAGGTCGGCTATGAAGAAATAACTGTCGTAATTGTCTTCCTGCTGCATTTTCACAAAATTGCCCAGCGCACCCAGATAGTTACCCAGGTGGAGCTGACCGGTGGGCCTGATACCGCTCAAAACGATTTTTTTCATTTCTGTGTATTCTGTGTGTTGATGTTGTCGTTTCTTTTGTACGAAAATGCAAAGTTACAAAATTATTGCATATTCTGACAAAGAACGCGGCGTTTTTCCAAAGCGCGAAGGTTCGAGTTCAAAATTTTTCCCCGAATTTGGTGGTTTTTTAAGGATTTGTTATTAAATTTGCGTTTTCAAGATGATGAATTAATTGTTCGGTCACAATGATATCGGCTTTAAGCAATAAGAAGTTGTATGGCTTGGTGGGGCATCCGCTCTCCCACTCTTTCTCCATCGACTATTTCAACCAGAAATTCATAGCCGAGGGGATTGATGCCGCCTACATCAACTTCGACATCGAAGACGTGAACAAGCTTATGGAAATCATCAGCGAATTTCCGAACCTGGATGGTTTGAACGTGACCTCACCCTACAAGGAAACGGTGATTCCTTTGCTTGACTCGCTCGACGAAGAGGCCCGCGAAACAGGCGCGGTGAATGTGATACGCTTCATACGCGACAGCCGTGGCAACCTGCGCGACCTGCGCGGCTACAACACCGACGTGCGCGGCTTCCGCGACACCATGCCCCCATTGCTCAACGACGTGCGCACCTCGGCGATGGTGCTGGGCACCGGCGGAGGCGGCAAGGCCGTGGCGGTGGCGTTGCGTCAGCTGGGTGTGGACGTGCAGTTTGTGTCGCGGCACAAGCGTGAGGACACGGTGGTGTATGAAGAAATCACCCGCTCGATGGTGGCCACCCACAAAATCATCATCAATGCCACGCCGGTGGGCAAGTATCCGCTCGACAATGAATGCCCCGACTTCCCCTACCGCTTCCTGACCAAGGAGCACTTGTGCTATGACTTGATTTACAACCCCAGCGAAACGCTGTTTATGAAAAATTCGGCACAGCAGGGCGCCGAAACCAAAAACGGGCTGGAGATGCTGCTCCTGCAGGCGTTCGCTTCCTACAACATCTGGACAGAATAAGGGATGGCCTACGCCCCCGTCTTCCGCATTGTGATACCGCTCGCGCTGGGCATTCTGATGGCCGAGCACGGAGTCAACGCATGGCTAGCCGCCGCTTTGGCCGTAGTGGCCGCTGTGGGCTACATCTGGATACGGGCCACGGCCACCACTCCCCGGCAGAGGTTGCAGCGGCGGGGATACTACATTGTCCCCATCGCACTGGCCTCAATGGCCTTGGGCATCACCACCGCATGGGTTCATGCCCCGGCCGAAATCGATTGGAAAACGGTCAACGGCCACGGGATGCTGGCCCGCGTCATCTCACTGCGACACACCGATTTCTCCACGCGGATGACGGTCACCCCGCTCGGAATAGAGCGCAATGGGAAATGGGAAAACGCCCCCGCATGCAAACTCGATGTGTCAACACGCGGCTGCGACTACACCCTGCACGAAGGCGACCTGGTGTCGATGCCATGCCAATGGAAGGAAATAACCAACCTGGGCAACCCTTATGAGATGGACATGGCAGCCTATCAGCGGCACCAAGGCATGCGCTACACCCAGCACATCGCGGTGGGTCACATCCACAAGGTGGGAAGCGCGCCCTCGCTGCTATCGCGGCTGGCACAGGTGAGACACCGCCTGCAGACGGCTGTGGCCAACAGCACACTCTCGCCACGGTCACAACACTTTATCGTCGCGCTGCTGCTGGGCAACAACCGGCTCATCGACGCCGACACCCGCGAGATGTTCTCAGCGGCGGGCATCGCCCACATCCTGGCGCTGAGCGGGCTACACATAGGCATTCTGTCACTGATTGTCTGGTGGCTGCTTTTCCCGCTCGACTACATCGGCCGGCGCAAACCG
>RHMF01000439.1_pt1 | contig 29409 bp, 31 predicted proteins | sample 5365151 | NCBI WGS metagenome assembly RHMF01 (sample SAMN10266501, study PRJNA497801) | feces metagenome | isolation source: feces | host: Bos taurus | place: China: Prairie of Fairy Mountain | collected 2017-08-14 | reverse complement strand
AACAAGAAGGTCTCCCTGTCCATCCGTGCTCTGCTGGAGAATTCCGCTGAGGAAGCCGAGGAGCCCGCTGTCGAGGAGTAATTCTCAACTAATCCAAAACGCCTGTCTCATTTGAGACAGGCGTTTTTTCGTTAAAATGTAAGAAATCTGTGAAAAAGCTTAAAAGAGTGTAAAGATTCCCTTGCGGGGTGTAAAACGAATTGTTATAATAAATTTGTAGTGAATCCAATCAGTTTTAACGGGGTTATTTCTGGGAGGTGTGCACATTGTTCCAGGTCGGGGATAAAATCCTTCATCCCATGCACGGAGCCGGTATCATTGAAAGTATCATAACGCAAAAAGTCAATGGCGTTGTTCGGGATTATTATTCTCTGAAACTACCGGTGCGCGCTATGGTGGTTATGATTCCTGTTGAAAACTGTACCGAAATTGGAGTGCGCCCTATCATGGATGCAGCGTGTGTTAGCTGCGTTTTGGAGGCGATCCCGACCTTAGAGGTCTCCATGACACAAAACTGGAATCGGCGCTACCGTGAAAATATGGATCGGTTAAAAAGCGGAGATTTGCTCGAAGTTGCCCGTGTGGTCAAGGGACTTATGCAGCGTGATTTGCAGCATGGGTTGTCCACCGGAGAGCGGAAGATGCTCCATTCAGCCAAACAGATCCTGATTTCGGAGGTCGTTTTGGCCTGCTGCTGCAGCTACGAGGATGTGGAGGCCCGCATCAACAGTATGATGAAATAATAGAATTAAAATAGATTTGAAAAGGAGCCTTCCGGCTCCTTTTTTCAAAGGAGGAACACCATGGCAGGATTACTTTCCTTACTGAAGCGGAAAAAGTCCGAAAAGCAGAGCTGTTCTGTGGTCGTAGTGGCTGCGGGCAGCGCAAGAAGAATGGAGGGGATCGACAAGATCCTTACCCCTCTGGGAGAATTACCTGTGCTGGTTCACACCCTGTATGCTTTTCAGGACTGCGATATGGTTTCCGAGGTCATTATTGTGACCAGGGAGGATCTTCTGGTCACTGTTGGAGATCTTTGCCGCCAGTTCCGTTTGGATAAGGTGAAAAAGATCGTCAAGGGTGGTGCAGAACGCATCAATTCCGTCCAGGCTGGACTGGCTGAGGTGAGTCCTGATGCAGGTATCATCGCCATTCATGATGGTGCGCGTCCCCTGTTACCCCAGGCAGTGCTGCGGGAGGTTTTAAACAAGGCATTGGAGACCGGTGCTGCCGCGCCTGCGCTGCCCATGACGGATACCATTAAGCGCGCTGAGAAGGGGTTGGCTGTGGAGACATTGGATCGCAATACGCTGTTTGCGGTTCAGACACCCCAGGTTTTTGATGCCGATCTCATTCGAGCTGCGATTCAGAAAGGAATTGAAGACGGCGAAAATCTGACAGACGACTGTGCTGCGGTGGAGCGCATGGGCATGAAGGTGTCTCTCACAGCTGGTAGCCGGGAGAATCTGAAATTAACGACCCCGTTTGATTTGATCGTGGCGGAAGGAATTTTGGAGGCCAGAGGAAAGGGAGTTCTATGATGAGAATTGGACATGGTTATGATGTTCACCGCCTGACCGAGGGGCGGAAGCTGATCTTAGGTGGTGTGGAGATCCCCTATGAGAAAGGATTGCTGGGGCACTCCGATGCCGATGTGCTGACCCACGCGGTCATGGATGCTCTGCTGGGTGCCGCCGCACTGAAAGACATTGGGCAGCACTTCCCGGATTCCGATCCCAATTATGCCGGTGCGGATAGCCTGAAACTGCTGGATCACGTTGTGGTGCTTCTGAAAGAAAAGGGCTGGGCCGTGGGCAATGTGGATGCCACCATTCTGGCGCAGCGGCCTAAACTGGCGCCCTATATTCCTGAAATGACCGAGAATCTGGCTGCACGCATGGGTGTCGCGCTGGATCAGGTCAATGTAAAGGCTACGACAGAGGAGAAGTTGGGCTTTACCGGAAGCGGAGAGGGTATGGCGGCTCACGCGGTTTGCCTGCTGGTTAGAATGAAATAACGCAAGGACAGGGGCTGATGGCCCCTGTTTCTTTTTTGTGAGCAGAACAAAAAGTATAGTTGGTGCATATCTTAGCTTTGGGAGGAGATATCTCCTCCTACCTCCGCGGATCTATTCGTGGGGGTATACACCCCGGAAAGGAATCATGCTATGCTCTACTATCTCTTTCAATGCAGATCCCTGACCTATGCCCAAAGGACAGCTGCTGCGTTGGAACGGGCAGGGATCACTGCCCACGTGATGCGCTCACCAAAGAGCATCACCGGGGAAGGGTGCAGTCATTCCGTAAAAGTATCTCAGAGGAATCTGGCCGATGCACTGAAGGTACTCCATCGGGTCGGACTGGAACCCAAACGAATCTTTATCACAGAAAGTGACGGAAGTTACCGGGAGGTGCTGCTGTGATCTACCTGGACAGTGCAGCCACAACGCTGCAAAAACCTCCTGCCGTTGCACACGCAGCAGCCCGCGCCATCCGCCACATGGCCTCTCCAGGGCGTGGAGGTCACCCGCCGGCCATGGCAGCAGCTGCCGTGGCTTTTGCCTGCCGGGATGAGGCGGCGGCACTGTTTGATGTGCCGGACCCGGAGCAGGTCGTTTTCACCAGCAATGCAACCCACGGCTTAAATATTGCCATTCGTTCACTGGTTCATCCAGGGGACACGGTTCTGATCTCTGGTTATGAGCATAATGCAGTTACCAGAGTGCTTCATGACATCGAAAATGTTGCGGTCAAAGTGGCTCACGCCCCTCTTTTCGACCAAATGGGAATGCTGGATGCGTTTTCCAAGGAGTTAACGCCGGAAGTATCTGTGGTCATCACAACCCATGTATCTAATGTGTTTGGGTTTGTTTTGCCCCTGGAGGAGATCGCCTTGCTTTGCAGACAGCGTGGCGTACCCTTGATTGTGGATGCATCACAATCTGCCGGTTGTTTGCCAATCTCACAGAAAAAACTTCAAGCTGCATTTGTTGCAATGCCTGGCCACAAGGGGCTCTATGGCCCGCAGGGGACAGGGTTGCTCCTGTGCAATGCACCTGCCACGCCGATCTTGGCAGGAGGTACGGGAAGCAACTCACAATTGCAGGATATGCCGGAGTTTCTGCCTGACCGATTGGAGGCGGGGACTCATAATATTCCTGGGATTGCCGGGCTTCTGGAAGGTGTCAGATTTGTACGGAGAACTGGTGAGAAGCGCATCTTGGCGCATGAAGTGACGCACATTCACGCCATGGTTGAAGCTCTGAGATCTCTGAGTGAGATGGAGATTTTCGACAGCCCTAACGTCAACACACAGTCAGGTGTGCTGTCCTTTCGGTGGAACAAGTGGGATTGTGAGGAGCTGGCGGAAGCTTTGGGACGACGAGGTGTTGCAGTGCGTGCCGGACTGCACTGTGCGCCGCTGGCGCATCAAAGCGCAGGAACACTGGAATCAGGAACCGTCCGTGTCAGTGTATCTGCCTTTACGACACGGGAAGAGATCCGCCGTTTTTTACTGGAGATGCGCCGATTGAACAAGTGAAGTGATGCGCAAGCGCCCTGCAGCAAACGAGGCTGCAGGGCTTTCTATGTTGCGTTCCCTGTGTTTTTTACGAAAAATTAGTGCTTTCACAGTGGTAAGATGTTGCTATCTTGTCCTGAATATCGTATAATACCATAATAGGCTAATTATGCGTAAGTAAGCGGAGAAGAGGGGATACAATGGAGACTGCAGTGGTTCAAAATATCGTACTTTCGTTGCGTTACATTGTGGATACGATTCGAATCAGTGATTTGATCGACATTGGCGTTTTGTCCCTGGTAATCTACCGACTGATGTGGATGGTGCGCAAAACCAGTTCCGGGCGTGTTCTGCGTGGTGTGATGGTGCTGCTGTTTGCCATGTGGCTGTGTACCTATCTTGAACTTTATGCCACCAGCTTTTTGCTCAATAAGGCGGTGGAATGGGGAATTGTGGTACTTGTAGTCCTGTTCCAGCCCGAGATCCGCCGTTTCCTGGAGAGAATGGGAAGTGCGGGACTAGGACTGAGTAATGTGTTTGCCCAGAATACGTCTTCTCTGGATGATCTTGATCAGGCGATCACTGAGACGGTTGACGCATATACCTCTATGTCTAAGGATAAGGTAGGTGCGCTTATGGTATTTGAGCGTACCAATCTTTTAGATGAGGCCGTAAAGACCGGAACGCCCCTTGACTGTGCCATTTCCAGTGAGCTTTTGAAGAATATCTTTTGGAATAAAGCGCCTTTGCACGATGGAGCGGTGATTGTCCGCAACGGACGGATCATTGGCGCAGGATGTATGCTGCCCTTGTCCGGCAACGTGAACCTGAGCCGGGATCTTGGCATGCGTCACCGGGCCGGTATTGGTGTGAGCGAGCATTCTGATGCAGTGGTTGTCATTGTCTCGGAGGAAAACGGTTCCATCTCTGTTGCTATGGGTGGTATGCTTAAGCGCCACCTCGCCCCGGAAACCTTGGACCGCATGCTGCGCAATGAGTTGATCGCCGACAACGACGACAAAGAGAAGAAGGGGAACTTCATCCCCGGCTTGAATCTTCTCCTCGGCCGCATGAAGAGAGAGGAGGAGACCGAATGAAGCAGTTTCAGTTCAAAGAAAGCAAATGGTTTTATGTGCTGCTCTCAATCATTATGGCCACTGGTATTTGGATGTTTGTGCGAGAGGCAGAGGATCCTCCAACGGTTGCTGTGCTGCGCAACATTCCCGTCAGCGTGACCGGTGAAAATGTGCTGGAGGACCAGGGGATGACTGTAAAATCAGTGTCCCATCAGACGGTCGCTCTAAGAGTCAATGCCCCCTTGAGCGTTCTTGACCGCCTGAGAAACAATATTACCGTTACGGTAGATGTTTCTAAGTATTCTGCTCCTGGCGAGTATTCTTTGAATTACACGATCAATCCCCCTTCCGGAGTCAGCCTGGACGATGTGATGGTGGATGAGCGCCTTCCTTCCAAAATCAATGTTACCATTGATAAGCTGAATTCTGCTACCTTTACTATCCAGCCCAAATTGAAGGGCAGCATTGCCCAGGGCTATCAGGCGGGAAAGTGGTCTGTCAGCCACGACACTGTGACTATCAGCGGCTCTTCGGAGGAGGTCAGTCGGATTTCCAAGGTTGAAGCTGAACTTTCCGGTGAAAATCTGACAGAACGCATTGCAGGAGATGTTCCTCTGACTTTGTTGGACAAAGAGGGGAACGTACTCAACGGTTTGGATGTGAAACTGAGCATCGATACCGTCTATGTTTCTCTCCCTGTGGTCGTTGTAAAGATGATCCCTCTTACGGTGAACTATATCAGTGGAGGCGGTGTCGATGCTGAGGATAGCAACGATTATACCGCGATTGTCTTCCCTGAGAATATCATTGTTTCCGGTGGAGAAGATGATGTTGCCGAACTGACAGAGATCTCTCTTGGCAGCATCGACTTGTCGAAAGTTGTAGGAACAAACAGCTTTACCTTCCCCATTGATCTGGATCCCAGACTGGAAAATGTCAGTGGAGTGAGCCAGGCGGTTGTAACTGTTACCGTCAACAACCTGGCTACCAAGACCTTCGACGTGGAAGACATTGATTTGATCAATAAGCCCGAGGGACGTGTTGCCAAAGCCACCACGCAGGTTTGTACCATTGTGGTGCGCGGTAAAGAGGAGGACTTGGAGAAAATCGATGTCAGTCAGTTCCGTGTGGTTGCTGACCTGGCAGAAGTCACCACTAAGGGCTCCTTTACGCTCCCGGTTAAGGTGTATCTCAACGCATCCAAGGCGGTGGGTGTCATCGGCGATTATTACATCGCGGTAAATATTACTTGATGCCATACTAAAAATATGGCTTCTGGAGGCATATTTCGAAATGAGTCAAAACGCAATTATCAAAAAAATCGTCAGTGACAGCGTGGCAGAGATCTCTCTGCTGCGCCAGATGGACTGCAAGAATTGTGACAACTGCAATGGCTGCTCTCAAAAGCCCGGAACCGAGCTTCTGGCCCTAGCCTCCAATTCCATCGGGGCAAAGACAGGTGATGTAGTGGAGGTGGAGAGCATCGCCGGCAGTTCCATCGGCATTGCGGTGATCGTCTATGTGCTGCCCTGCGTGTTCCTGCTGCTGGGCTATTTCCTGGGACAGGCTCTCGGATTTGGAGAGATGGCCAGTGTAGGCATTGGCGCACTGGGTATTCTTGTGGGCTTTATTCCTGCACTGCTGCTCAACCGCTTTATTGCAACCCGCAAGGAACCTGAGTTTGTGATCCTTTCTAAGCTGGGTTGATGCCATGTTTGGTTATGTCAGACCTGTTCGGGATGAGCTGAAATGCAAGGACTTTGACCTTTATCGTGCAACGTACTGCGGATTGTGCCGAACTATGCGCCGACGATACGGATTGCTGGCCCCTATGCTGCTCAATTTCGATTTTACGTTCCTTGCGTTGCTGCTCACCCCCGCGGAGGAGCGCTTTATCCAATGTAAAGGGCGTTGTCATGCAAATCCGCTGAAGAAGCTGCCCATGTGTCAGGAAAGTGCTTCGCTGGCACTAGCTGCAGACGAGAGCATCATTTTGTCCTACTGGAAACTGCGGGACAGCGTACAGGACGATGGTTTTGTACGCGGTATGCCTGCACGGTTTATCTCCTTTCTGCTGCGGTCCGCATACCGAAAAGCAGCTGCGGCCTGCCCGGATTTTGACCGCGCGGTGGCAGAGTCCTTACAGGAACTGGCAAAACTGGAAGAGGGTAAGTGTTCTTCCATCGACCGCACGGCGGATACCTTTGCACGACTGCTGCAGGCAGCTGCACCGGTTACGGGAGATCCCGCAAAAGACCGCCCGGTCAGCCTGCTTCTCTATCATTTAGGTCGATGGATCTATTTGATCGATGCCAGGGACGATTTGGAGGAAGACAGAAAGAACGGCGCATATAATCCTCTGGCCCTTCGTTTTGGGGAGGAGGGGGATGATGCGTGGCTGAACACAACGCTGAACCACTCCTTGAATATGGCCCGTTCAGCTATTGCCATGTTGGACTTTGGCTGCCGCGGGGCTGTGATTGAGAATATTTTCTATCTGGGTCTTCCCATGATCCAGCGCGCCGTATTTGATGGCAGCTGGTCGCGGATGAAAAAACAAAAGATTTGGAGAACAAATACATGAAAGATCCTTACAGTGTTCTGGGTGTCAGCCAGAGTGCCAGCGACGATGAAGTAAAGAAAGCTTATCGTGATCTGGCGCGGAAGTACCATCCGGATAACTATCAGAACAATCCTCTGGCCGACTTGGCGGAGGAGAAGATGAAGGAGATCAACGAGGCTTACGACACCATCAATAAGCAGCGCAGCGGCGGTTACCAGGGCAACACTGCCAGTTATGGTAGCTATCAAGGCGGTTATCAGCAGCGGCAGTACGGTTCTGCCAATGCAAACCCCACCTATGCCAGAGTGCGCAGCATGATCAATGCGGGCGATTTGCAGACGGCAGAGCGGCTGCTGATGGAGGTGGGACAGAAGGATGCCGAGTGGTATTTCCTCACCGGTAGCATTGCCTACCGAAAGGGCTGGCTGGATGAGGCCATGCAGAATTATACTCTGGCAGTGCAGATGGATCCCAACAACCTGGAGTACCGTCAGGCCCTGTCTATGACCCAGCGCGGCGGCCAGGCGTATCGCCCCTATGGCTATACTACTACCAATATTGACACCTGTGACTGCTGCACGGCGATGTTGTGTATGAATATGTGCTGCGGCGGAGGCAGCTGCTAAGTATGGCGAATTATAATTCAAACTCCAAAGCCTCCCGCACGGCCCTTGTGGGCGTGTTGGCAGCGGGTAGTTTGGCGTTACTCTGGATCGCTTGTCTGTCTCCTTCTGGACGGCTTGGCTTGGGCGCTGTTGCTGGACTATTTCCTATGGTCGCGGTTATGGCGGCGGGACGTACAGCAGGGTATATGTGCTGGGCGGCAGCTGGTATACTTGGGCTGATTTTGCTGCCTGATAAAGGTATAGCTCTGATGTACTTGCTGTTTTTTGGAGTGTATCCGGTGCTGAAGAGCCGTTTTGAAGGAGAACAGAAGCAGAGTGTCGCGTGGATCATGAAGGCAGGATACTTTCATGTTGTCCTAATCCTGTTCTGGTTTGTGCTGCGTGCATTGTTTCTGCCAAACCTGCCCCTTTGGTTGAACAAAAGCTGGCTGGTCTGGCTTTTAGGAAATGTTGTTTTTATTGTCTATGATATTGGACTTTCCAGATTGATTTTCGGTCTGTTCAGCCGTATGGCGCCCGACGGCCGAAAGAGAAAGTGAGTGAGATTCGTGGTAAAAAGTATGACCGGCTATGGCCGTGCTGAGCAGACGCTCCATGACCGCAAGATCACGGTGGAGCTGCGCAGTGTCAATAACCGCTATCTGGATTGCTCGGTGCGTATGCCCCGGCTGTACCTCTTTGCAGAGGATGCTATTAAAACCATGGTTCAGAAGAGCATCTCCAGAGGTAAAGTGGATGTATTTATCACCTTGGATGCCAGTGCTGCCGAACAAATGAAGGTCACAGTCAACCGTGCGGTTGCCGATGGCTATCACACCGCCCTGAAGGAACTGGCACAGACCTATGGCCTTCAGGATGACATCTCGGTGTCTTTGCTGTCCCGGTTCCCCGACGTTCTGCTGGTGGAGAAGGCGGAAGAGGATGCTGAGGCTGTTGCGAAAGATATCTGCGCGGTGCTGGAACAGGCTCTGGCTGATTTTGATCAGATGCGCACCCGCGAGGGCCAGCGTCTGGCTGATGACATCACCTCCCGAGCTGCCACCATCGAAAGCCTGGTGAGCTTTGTGGAGGAGCGCTCTCCTCAGACTGTGTCCGAGTACCGCAATCGACTGGAGGAGCGCATGCGCGAAGTTTTGGAGAACACTCAGCTCGATCCCTCTCGCATTCTTACCGAGGCCGCGATCTTTGCTGACAAGGTTGCGGTGGACGAGGAGACTGTTCGTCTGCGCAGCCACATTGCTCAGCTGCGGGAGATGCTCTCAAAGGGCGGTGCTACCGGCCGAAAGCTGGATTTCCTGATTCAGGAGTTTAACCGCGAAGCCAACACCATCGGCTCCAAGTGCAACGACATTCAGATCTCCCGTCAGGTGGTTGACATTAAGGCCGAAATTGAAAAGATTCGCGAACAGGTCCAGAATATCGAGTAAGGAGCTGGCTTGATTTGAAACTGATTAACATCGGCTTTGGCAATATGGTTTCTGCAGGTCGTCTGGTGGCCATCGTCAGCCCGGAATCTGCCCCCATTAAGCGTATGGTGCAGGAGGCCCGTGACCGCGGTGTGCTCATTGATGCTACTTATGGCAGACGAACCCGTGCAGTGTTGATTATGGACAATGACCATCTTGTTCTTTCGGCTCTGCAGCCGGAAACTGTAGCCAACCGCATCAGCGGACAGGATACCCCGATGGATGAAGAGGAGGATGAGGAATGACACACAAGAAACAGCGCGGACAGCTGATCGTGCTGTCCGGCCCTTCCGGTACCGGAAAGAGTACCGTCATCGCCGAACTTTTCCGAAAGAGAGAGAACATCCATTTCTCTGTTTCTTACACCACCCGCGCTCCCCGTGCCGGTGAGCAGGACGGTGTAAACTACAACTTTGTTACCCGCCAGGAGTTTGAGCGAATGATCGCTGACAACGAGCTTCTGGAGTATGCTGAGTATGTGAACAACTACTATGGTACATCCTTGAAGGTCATTCATGACAAGCTGGATGCGGGAATCGATGTTCTTCTGGACATCGAGGTGCAGGGAGCGGCAAAGGTGCGCCAGCGCTGCCCGGAGGCACTGTTTATCTTCATTGCGCCTCCTTCCTTTGAGGAACTCTCCCGTCGTCTCCACAACCGCAACACTGATACCGAGGAAGTGATTGTCGGCCGTCTGGAGAAAGCGAAAGAGGAACTGAAGGAAGTTCCCAATTACGATTACCTGGTGATCAATGACGAGGTCTCCAATGCAGTGCGTGAGATCGAGGCCATTTTGACTGCGGCTGAATGCCGTGTAGACAATCGAAAGAATATCTTAAAAGGAGTTTTTGCGTTATGATGCTCTATCCCCCCATGAAAGAACTGCTCAATAAGGTTCCCAGCCGCTATAAGCTGGTGAATGTTGTTGCCTGCCGCGCCCGCCAGATCGCCAGTGAGGCTGATGCTGCCGGCATTTCCCTGGAAGATAAGCCCGTGACCATTGCAGTGCGCGAAGTGGCCAGCGGCGAGATGGATGTTTCTGAGTTTTAATGATTGATGTGACGCAAGCGAAGGGAATTCCCTGCGCTTGCGTTGCGCTGTAATGCGCTGGAGAGGAGGATATCATGGGGAAAGTAGTGGCCAAAGTAGCGGTTTCCAAAGCAATCTATGCCATCGACAAACCCTATGACTATCTGATTCCTCAGGAATTGGAGGAGAATCTTCGGCCCGGCATGCGGGTGATCGTGCCCTTTGGCTCGGGCAGCCGCAGCTGTGACGGGCTCATCCTTGCTATCCAGCCCTCTTCAGAGGAAAAGTCCCTGAAAGCCATTATGGCCCAGCTGGACGAACATCCGGTTTTGAATGAGCAGGGGATCAAGCTGGCCCTTTGGATGCGGGAGCGGTATTTCTGCACAGTCTATGATGCGGTTAAAGCCATGCTGCCTTCGGGACTTTATTTCTCGCTGAAGGACTCCCTAATACTTGCACCAGGCACGAACCGGGAAGAGGCCTACGAAAGGGCTGAGGGGAACAAGCGGGTCGTTCAACTGCTGGACATGCTGTATGCATGGGGCGGCAGGGGAGATGTAGATCAGATCCGTACGGCCTTTGGTATCCACGATCCCAATCCTTCCATTAAATTTTTGGTGGATCAGGGAATGGCCAGCTGGGAGACCAGTACGCAGCGCGCCGTGGGCGACAAAACAGAACGCTTGGCGGTTTTGGCACTTCCGGCCGAAGAGGCCCTGGCACTGGTAACGCCTAACCGTCGACGCGCTCCGCTGCGCTATGCGGTCACGGAGCTGTTGTGTTCGCTGGGGGCTGTCTCAGCCAAAGAACTCTGTTACTTTACAGGGGCCTCCAATGCGACCCTACGAGGACTGGAGAAAAGCGGGATTCTGATCCTGGAGAAGCAGGAGGTGCTGCGCAGTGTACCTTTGGACGACGTGCAGCCTGTACCGCCTCCGATTCTGAATGAGGAGCAGCAATTGGCATTTCTGGGCCTGGAAGCACTATGTCGCAAGCAGGCGCCTTCTGCCGCGCTTCTTTATGGCGTGACCGGAAGCGGCAAGACGCAGGTCTACATTCGTTTGATCCAGTCTGTCTTGGAGCAGGGGCGCACAGCTATGGTGCTGGTGCCGGAGATCTCTTTGACCCCCCAGTTGCTTCGCATTTTTGCCTCCCATTTTGGCACGCAGATCGCTGTGCTTCACAGTTCTCTGCGTTCCGGTGAGCGCTATGACGAGTGGAAGCGCCTGCGCTCCGGCGATGCTAAGGTAGTGATCGGAACCCGTTCTGCGGTGTTTGCACCCCTTCAAAACTTAGGGCTTATCGTTCTGGATGAGGAGCAGGAGACCACTTATAAATCGGAAAATAATCCTCGCTACCATGCCCGCGAGGTGGCAAAGTACCGCTGTGTCCAGAATAATGCCCTGTTGTTGCTGGGATCTGCCACACCGTCGGTGGAGACCATGTATCAGGCTATGCAGGGGAAATACCACCTGTTTACGTTGGAAAGACGCTTTAACGAGCGAGCCCTTCCCAGTGTTTTGATTGCGGATATGAAGCAGGAACTGCGCAACGGAAACGGCACCTGTGTCAGTCGCCCACTTCGGAAGGAACTGGTTTGCAATTTTGAAACAGGGGAACAGAGCATTCTCTTTCTCAACCGGCGGGGAGCCAGCAGTATGGTGACCTGCGGTGAGTGCGGTGAAGTTCCCTCATGTCCGCGCTGTTCTGTCCGCTTGACCTATCACTCGGCCAACAGAAGGCTGATGTGCCATTATTGCGGCTTCTCTCAACACATGCCCCATGAGTGCCCCGAATGCGGAGGAACGCTCAATTTTGTGGGTGTAGGAACGCAGCGGGTGCAGACGGAATTAGCGGAACTATTTCCGGAACGTGAGATCCTGCGGATGGATACCGACACGGTAACGGCCGCAAATTCTCATGAAAAAATTCTGTCCAGATTCCAAAAAGAAAATATTCCTGTCCTGGTTGGCACTCAAATGGTGGCAAAAGGACTGGATTTTGAAAATGTTACCCTGGTAGGGGTCGTGGCTGCGGACCAGTCTCTGTATGTAGAAGATTACAGGGCTGGGGAGCGTACCTTCTCCCTGATCACCCAGGTTGTGGGCCGAGCCGGCCGGGGCGGCAAGCAGGGGAGGGCAGTGATCCAGACCTTCACACCTGAAAATGACGTCATCCGATTTGCTGCCCGGCAGGACTATGACAGCTTTTACCGACAGGAGATCGAGCTGCGTCAGGCAAGAGGATACCCTCCGTTCCGGGACATGCTGGTGTTCACGGCGTCTGGCCCCATGGAGTCTGGTGTTTTGCGTTGTTGTGTTCGGTTACGCCAGGAGCTTGACCTCCAGCTCAGGCAGCTGGGACTGTCATTCCAATTGCTGGGCCCAGCCCCTGCCGCTGTTGCTAAGATAAACAACCGTTACCGATACCGACTGACCTTAATGTGCGAGAATACCGCTGTAGTTCGCCGTTTAACGGCGCACTTACTGCGGGCAGCGCACCAGGACAAGGAAAATCGCGGTGTGTCGGTTTTTGCCGATTTCAATCCATACTACTAAAAGGAGATCATATTATGGCAATTCGTCCTATTGTTACCAAAGAGGATCCTATTCTCAGCAAGCGCTGCCACACTGTTACTCAGTTCGACGAGAAGCTGTGGGATCTGCTGGAAGACATGAAGGAGACCCTGGCTGAGGCCAATGGTGTTGGTCTGGCTGCTCCTCAGGTAGGTATCCTGCGCCGGGTAGTCATCGTAGTCAACGATGAAGGTACCATGCTGGAGGTCATCAATCCCGAGATCATCGAGCAGAGCGGCGAGCAGGATGGCCTGGAGGGCTGCCTGTCTGTGCCCGGCTACTACGGCTTTGTCAAGCGCCCCATGTGGGTGAAGGTGCGTGCTCAGAACCGCCATGGTGAGTGGGTGGAGTATGAGGGTGAGGAGCTGACTGCCCGTTGCTTCTGCCATGAATTGGCCCATCTGGATGGCCACCTCTACACCGAGCTGGCCGACGAGCTGTATACTCCCGAAGAAATTGACGCCATGGTGGAGGACGACGAATGAGAATCCTCTTTATGGGTACCCCCGACTTTGCGGTACCTTCTCTGCAGGCCCTTCTGGAGGCCGGTCATGAGGTCTGCGGTGTCTTTACCCAGCCCGACAAGCCCAAAAACCGTGGAATGAAGCTGCAGCCCACCCCTGTAAAGGTGGTTGCCCTTGAACATGATATTCCTGTTTATCAGCCTTCCAGTGTGAAGGACGGCACCGCTATGGAGATCATTGAGCAGCTGCAGCCCGAGTTGATCGTGGTGGCGGCTTACGGCCGGATCCTCCCCAACTCCATTCTGGAGTATCCCGAGAAGGGCTGCATCAACGTGCATTCCTCTCTGCTGCCCAAGTTCCGCGGTGCGGCCCCTATCCATTGGGCCGTTGTCTCTGGCGAGGAGGAGACTGGTGTGACTATCATGCACATGGCTCAGGAGCTGGATGCCGGCGATATCATCGATCAGGTTCGTACTCCCATTGATCCTGACGAGTCTGTGGAGGCAGTCCATGACCGTCTGGCTGAGCTGGGCGGCAAACTGCTGGTGGAGGTAGTGTCCCACATTGCCGACGGCACTGCCATCCGAACTCCCCAGGATGCAAGCAAGGCGACCTATGCGCCCATGCTCTCCCGAGAGCTGTCCAAGATCGATTGGAATCAGCCTGCAAAGGCCATCCACGATAAGATCCGCGGCCTGTCTCCCTGGCCCGCTGCTGCAACTGATATCATCAACGATACTAACATCAAGATTTTTGGTTCTGCCAATCTTGGTGAGATGACTTCTGCCGCTCCCGGCACCATTGTGGGTGCCGGTAAGCAAGGCATTGATGTGGCCTGCGGAGACGGAAAAATTCTGCGTGTTACTCAGCTCCAGGCTCCTGGCGGCAAGCGCATGGCTGCCGCTGACTACCTGCGCGGTCATCCGCTTGTTCTGTAAGAAGCGCAAAAGAACACGGGACAAAGTTTTCTTTTGTCTTAAATAAAATAAGCAACAATGAAGAGGAGGCGAGCCATCATGGACGCCAGAGAAGTTGCATTGCTGACCCTGCATACCTGCCAGCGGCAGGGAGGCTGGTCTGACGGGACGTTGAAAAAGCAGATCGCCGCCGCCGGACTGGATGCCCGTGACGCCGCCCTGGCCACCAATCTTTGTTTTGGTGTGGTCCAGAATCAGATGCTTCTGGACTTTTATCTGAGCAAGTTTTCCAGTATCCCCTTGGCGCGTATGGAGAGCAAGATTTTGCAGAGCCTGCGCCTGGGTGTTTACCAGATGCTGTTCCTGTCCAAGATTCCCCACAGTGCAGCAGTGGACCGCAGTGTGGCGCTGGCAAAACAGCACAGCAAGAATCCACGTGCATCTGGTATGGTCAACGCCATTCTGCGAAATTTCCAGCGGAATATGGACCATCTGCCCACCATTCCCCAGCAGGATCCGGTGGAGTATCTTTCCATCTTGTACAGTCACCCCGCCTGGCTTGTGGAGGAGCTGATTGTGGCCCTGGGAAGCGACGAAGCCGCCCGTTTCCTGGAAGCCAACAATGCCCAGCCCCCCATTACTGCCCAGGTGAACACCACCAAGACAGATGCGGTTGCCCTGACCAAGCGTCTTGAGGAGGCAGGAGTGGTGGTTGAACCCCATCCCTGGCTGCCTGACTGCCTGATTCTGTCCCGCACCGGAAATCTGGAGGGCTTGTCTGCCTTCCAGGAGGGGCTTTTCTATATTCAGGACCCCGCATCCCGTCTGGCTGTGCTGGCTGTCGCCCCTGAGGCAGGAATGCAGGTTCTGGACACCTGTGCTGCCCCCGGAGGAAAGACATTTGCCAGTGCTATGCTGATGGGAGGAGAGGGAAAAATCATTTCCTGCGATCTCCATCCCCACAAAAAGAAACTGATCGCTGCGGGCGCCCAGCGCCTTGGCCTGTCTCTCATTGAGGCAAAAACCGCCGACGGAAAAGAGTTCCATCCCGAGTGGGAGGGGGCATTCGACTGTGTTCTGGTGGATGCACCTTGCTCTGGTCTGGGCGTGATCCGAAAGAAGCCGGACATCCGCTACAAGGACGCGGAGCCCTTGGCCCAGCTGCCGGAGATCCAGAAAGACATTCTGGAGAACGTTTCACGCTATGTCCGTCCCGGAGGTACCCTTTTGTATTCTACCTGCACCATTCTGGACCGGGAAAATGGCCAGATCGTGGCAGATTTCCTGTCTCGTCATGGAGAGTTCTCAGCAGAAGCCTTCCAGCTCCCCGGGCCTATTGGCAACGTGGAGAGCGGTCAGATTACTCTGTGGCCCCATCGCCATGACACCGATGGATTTTTCATTGCAAAATTAAGAAAAAAAGAGGAGTGAACTCCCCTTGACCGATCTGAAATCTATGAATTTGGAGGAGCTTTCCTCCTTTTTGAAAGAGCTGGGCGAGCCGGCATTCCGCGCTAAGCAGGTGTTTCAGTGGATGCACCGCGGTGCCACCTCCTTTGACGAGATGAGCAATCTCTCTAAGTCTCTGCGGGAGAAGCTGGATGCCCAGTGTTACCTGACCAAGCCTGAGGTGGAACGCAAGCAGGTTTCGGCTATTGATGGAACCATTAAGTATCTGTGGCGTCTGCGGGATGGCAACTGTATTGAGACGGTTCTGATGCGCTATAAGCACGGTAATACGGTTTGTATCTCCTGTCAGGTGGGTTGCCGGATGGGCTGTGCCTTCTGTGCGTCTACATTAGGCGGCAAGATCCGCGATTTGACGCCCTCTGAAATGCTGGATCAGGTTCTGTTTACCCAGCTGGACAGCGGAGAAACCATCTCCAACATTGTTCTGATGGGAATTGGTGAGCCTCTGGATAACTATGACACTGTGATGCGCTTTCTGCATCTGGTCAACCATCCCGATGGCTTGAATATTGGTATGCGTCATATTTCTCTGTCTACCTGCGGCCTGGTGGAGAAAATTGACACATTGGCGCAGCTCGGGTTACAGTTAACCCTGTCTGTGTCGCTTCATGCTCCGGATGATGAAACCCGCTCCAAGATCATGCCGGTGAATAAGAGTGTCGGTGTGGACCGTCTGATGGATACCTGTCGACGTTATTTCCAGACAACCGGCCGCCGTATTTCTTACGAATATGCTATGATTGATGGAGTCAACGACTCGGATCAGCAGGCAGATCTGCTGGCGTCTCTCCTGAAAGGCCAGCCCGGACATGTCAACCTGATTCCGCTCAACGATGTTGCCGAAAGCCCCCTGAAGCCCAGCCGCCGGGTTGCTGCCTTCCAGAAGCGGCTTGAAAGCCATGGTGTTACGGCGACGGTTCGCCGCCGGTTGGGATCGGACATCGATGCATCCTGCGGTCAGCTGCGCCGGAAAGCCATGAAGGCAGACTCTGACAAGCAAAACAAAGAAAGAGGGCGATAATCCATGAACGTATGGGGGATTACCCACCGCGGCGCGGTACGAGAGCAAAATCAAGACGCATTTGCGTTTGAATATCTTTCTGACGACCGGATCATTGCTTTGGTTTGTGACGGTATGGGTGGCGCGCGCGCTGGAAATATCGCCAGTACAATGGCTGTAGACATTTTTATGGACGAATTTCTTCACGGCCAGCCTGCGATGAATGAGATGCCCCAGCAGCGTATGGAGCGTGCTGCAGCATTGGCAAATGCGCAGGTGTTTCATCGCTCTGCTACCGATCCGGACTGTACCGGAATGGGTACCACCTTGGTTGCTGCTTTGGTAGACTGTGAGGGGGCTGTCATTTTGAATGAGGGCGACAGCCGAGCCTATTATGTGACCAACGATGGGATTGTGCGGGTGACCAGAGATCACTCTCTTGTGGAGGATCTGGTTCAGCGCGGTGATCTCACTCGTGAGCAGGCTCGCGTCCATCCCCATAAGAACTTGATTACTCGCGCGCTGGGTGCAGAGTCCCGTCTGCATACGGACGGCTTTTATCAGGTAATGAGGGACAATGACTTCCTGCTGCTGTGCAGCGATGGTTTGAGCAATGTCGTAACCGAGCAGGAGATTCTCTATGAGGTCCTCCACGGCGGAGCCCCGGAGGATTGCTGCCAGCGTCTTCTGGAGATTGCTCTGAAGCGGGGCGCGCCCGACAACGTAACAGTAGTGCTGATCCAGCACGACCGATGCCAGTGAGAAGGAGGATTTTACCATGGATCAGTACATAGGTAAATTACTCGACAACCGATATGAGATCCTGGAGCTCATCGGGACGGGCGGCATGGCTCGGGTTTATAGGCCCGCTGCCATCGACTTAACCGTTTGGTGGCGATCAAGATCCTGCGGGAAGATCTGGCTCAGGACGCTGAGTTCCGCCGACGTTTCCACGATGAATCACAGGCCGTTGCAATGCTGTCCCATCCCAATATCGTGGCCGTATACGATGTGAGCCGTTCTTCTGAACTTGAATACATTGTAATGGAGCTGATCGACGGCATTACTCTGAAGCAGTATATGCAGAAGAAGGGCAATAAGCTTAATTGGCGTGAAGCGCTCCATTTTATCACGCAGATTGTAAAGGCGCTGGGCCATGCCCATGGCCGCGGTATTATTCACCGCGACATCAAGCCCCATAACATCATGGTTCTGAGGGATGGAAGCGTCAAGGTGGCCGACTTCGGCATTGCTCGGGTTGCCTCCGGAGGGCACAGCACTCTGACCCAGGAGGCACTGGGATCCGTACACTACATTTCTCCCGAGCAGGCCCGCGGCAGTCATATTGATGCCCGTTCAGACCTTTATTCTGCCGGTGTTGTGCTGTATGAGATGGTTACCGGACGTCTGCCCTTTGAGGGGGATACCCCTGTTTCTGTGGCCATTCAGCACATCAATTCCATTCCGCTCTCGCCCAGAGAGCTGGACCCCACCATTCCTGAAGCGTTGGAAACCATCACCATGAAAGCCATGGCCCCCAATGCGGATAACCGTTATCTCGGGGCGGATGCGATGTTGGCAGACCTGGAAGAGTTCAGAAAGAATCCCAGTATCAACTTCGATTACAGTGCCAATGAATTTTCACCCGCGGAACAGGTAGAAGACAGCGAAAAAACACAGATCCGCAGAGTTGCACCCAGCCGCGGTACGGCCGCCGAAGCAGCGCGCCGCCGAAGCAGGGAAGTTGAATACGAGTATGATGAGGATGAAGATCTCCAGCACGGCGGGTCGCCCTGGCCTATCATTGCTGCGGTAGTTTTGATTTTTGCCGTAATTGGCGGCGTCCTGCTTTTCGTGTTCCAGAGCTTCTTTGCAGAGCTTATGGCACCGCCCCAGCAGTACACGATCCCCAATATTACCGGCAAGCTCTATGATGCAGTCCTGGAAGATCAGACGCTTCTGGGGCAGTTTACCATTGTTCAGGGAGATGTCAAGGAGAATGAGGCCCCCTCGGGTACCATCCTGAAGCAGTCTCCCGAGGCTGGAACTCAAGTGCTGGATCCCTTGCATGAGATCACCGTAACTGTTAGCAGCGGTCCCAAAGTAGTGAAGATGATCTCTGTGAACAATACCGAGTATCTCAAGGCGTTGGTGGAGCTGCAGAACATGGGGCTGCGGGTGGCAACTCCCACCTATGAGAATTCGGGAGAGGTGGAGACCGGTTATATCATTTCGGCCCTCCCACTGCCCGGTACACCTATGCGCCCTGACCAGGATGAGGTTCAGCTGGTAGTCAGCCTGGGCCCCGAGACTCGAAAAGTTACTCTGATCGATTTTTCCGGGCAGACCAGAAGCTGGGCTGAAAGCAAGTTGGCGTTGTCCAATCTGGAGTGCAAAGTGATCGAATCTTATAGCAATGACGTTCCTGCCGGACAGGTGATTGATCAGAATCCTAAGGTCGGTACCGAAGTGGACGAGGGCAGTACGGTCAATCTCCAGGTCAGTATGGGCCCCAATCCTGATGACCTTCCGATCCCCGTTACCAAAGAGTTTACCATTGATCTCCCAGCTGACACTGTCCCAGGAGAACTTCTCCAGATGACTGTCACCATGAATGGAGAAACGGTTTTTAAAGAGGACGTTGATACCTCCATGCAGATTGCGGTACCTGTGGTGATTTCCGGTACCGGAGAGGCTGTCCTTGCCGTCTATTTCAATGGTGTTCTGAACCAAACCATTCCTGTGAATTTTAGTGAGTGATTGCATGGCTGAAGGAATTATTTTAAAGGCACTAAGCGGTTTTTATTATGTTGATGATGGTCAGACCATCACATCCTGCCGCGCACGCGGCAAGTTCCGTCACGAAAAATTGACCCCGCTGGTGGGGGATCGTGTGCGCTTTACCCACCTGGAAGAGGGAAAGGGCGCACTGGACGAGATCCTGCCCCGTAAAAATGAGTTTGTACGTCCCGCTGTGGCCAACATCGATCAGCTGGTGATTATTGCCTCTCAGGCAACTCCTGTGACAGATCCTTTCCTCATTGATCGTGTGGTCTCCATCGCCGAAGGCCGGGACTGTGACAGTATCATCTGCATCAACAAGTGTGACCTGGAGCCTGGCGACGAGTTGGCGAAGATCTATCAGCAGGCTGGATTTACCACCCTGAAGGTAAGCGCAGAGACAGGGGAAGGTATTGAGCAGCTGCGTCAGATGATTTCAGGCAAAATTTCTGCCTTTACAGGAAACTCCGGTGTTGGAAAGTCCAGTATTCTGAATGCACTGGAGCCGGGGATCGCGCTGAAGACAGGAGATGTCAGTGAGAAGCTTGGTCGAGGCCGACACACCACGCGACATGTAGAGCTGTTTCGGCTCTCCTGCGGCGCAGTGGTGGCAGACACCCCAGGTTTTTCTTCCTTTGACACAGATAAGATGGAGCTGCGCCGGAAAGAAGAACTGCAGTATACTTTCCGGGAATTCCGTCCCTATCTTGACAAGTGTCAATTTCAGAACTGTGCCCACATCAAGGAGAAGGGATGCGTTGTGCGGGAGGCAGTTAAAAGTGGTGCGATCCCGACTAGCCGCCATCAAAGCTATATCCGTCTTTATGAACAGGCAAAGGCTATCCCTGATTGGGAGCGCTGAGCATGGTTTTTCCGGCAGACACGATACCGTGTCTGCCGGATTTTTTGTGTCATGCGACGTTGGAGGTCCATATAATGGAGCAGCCGACAACGGCCAAATTAAATCAGGGGGAGGCATGTTCTGTGAATATTGTGGTGGTACGTTCTCCAAAATTTTTACGCAGACTGCTGAGAAAAGTTTTTGGATTGAAGTAACCCGGAAAATGCATGAACCTCTCACCCTTACCATATAGTGTCACAAAGGACCCCATACTGATAGGGGAAACTCTGGACATCAACAATAGGGGGAGAGGAAACATGGAGCTGGAGCTTCGCTGCGAAACTGTGAACTGCTTTGAATCTGTATTAAACACCACGGTATATCAGGAGGAGACACAAGAAGCCATTGTGCCGGACGCCTGCCCTGATATTCTTCGTATTCTGGACACCCGGGCACAGGCCTATCTCACCGGAAAGCAAGTTCGCGATGGCATGGCAACTGTGAGCGGGCTTGTTCGGGCCAACGTATTTTATCTTCCTGAGCAGCCCGATACGTGTGTCCGTCATTTGGAGATCACCATTCCATTTACCTGCCAAAGTGAGGCCCCGGGGCTGACATCGCAAGCAACGGTGCTGGCATCACCGAGACTGCGATGGGCAGAGGCGCGCCCACTCAACCCGCGCAAAGTGCTTTTGCGCGTTGACCTGGCCGTGGAGATCAATGCCTATCAGCCGAATGGGATCCATCTGTGCTGTGCGGTGGAATCTGGGCAGACCTATGGCATCGAGCAGCTTGTGTCTGAGGAAAGTACGTACATGACGGCGGCCATCCAGGAAAAGCCATTTACTTTTTCTGACCGTCTGGAACTAGGGGCGTCGGGACAGGATACAGAACTACTTTCCGTGATTGGGGTTCCGAGCTGCAGTGAATGCAAACTGATCGGCAGTAAGCTTATCTTCAAGGGCGACGTAGACATAGAGGCATTGGTGTGCGAAGGGGGAGAACTGCGCACAGTCCGGCAAGCCATGACGTTCTCACAAATCATGGAGATTTCCGATGTGGGCGAGGGATGTTGCTGTGAGGTGCGCGTGGCACTGACAGACTTGGCTCTACAGAGGGAAAACCGATTTTCGGACTGTGAGGTCACAGTAGAGCTTTTGGCTCAGGCGGTGGTGCGTGAGAGACGGACTTTGAGTATTTTGAGAGATCTTTACAGCACAGGGTGGCACACGGAAACGACCAGGAGCGCCTGTTCCATTTATCATGCACTGGAAGATGGGGCGAAATCAGTTCCCGTGCGGGAGCTGATGGAAACGACCACGCTGGTGCGCACCTTGTCCTGTTGTTGGTGCGAACTTGGAGAAATCCACATGACCAAAGAGCGAGATCATACGGTTTTTACAGCCGATGTCCACTTTGCTGCCATTTATCTGGATGACGCAGAACAGTTTCAGTCGGTACATAAAGTGATGCCTGTTCAGTGCCGGTCTGACAGTGCCGGGGACAGCAGCCGGTGCTGGTGTTCCCAGCCAAGGGAGTTGTTTGTATCTCCAGCAGCCGGAGGACTGGAGGTTCGCTTTGTTTTGGAATTCCATTGTCTTTCCTTGACGGAGCAGCAAGTTACCGGTATCCAGGCTGCTACACTGGGAAATGAGCGGCAAAAAGCAGATGCCTCGCAGCCCTCGGTCATTTTGCGGCTGGCCGCACCGGGAGAGCGGCTGTGGGACATTGCAAAAGCCTACGCCACTACTGCAGAGCAGATCTCGCAGGCCAATGAATTGGAAGATGGCAGTATTCCACGGGGAAAAATGCTGCTTATTCCCCGTATTCGGTGAGAAAAATGCGCTGGTGTATGCCAGCGCATTTTTATGTCCATCAGCATCTGGAGCATATTCTAATGCTTATCCCCATAGAGTGTAAGGAAAATACCGGCTTACCCGGCCGAAGGAGGAATTGCAGTGGAAGATCGCAGAATCTATGAGGATATCGCACTTCGGACTGAGGGCGATATTTACATCGGTGTTGTGGGGCCGGTCCGGACAGGAAAATCCACCTTTATCAAACGCTTTATGGAGACGCTGGTCATTCCCAATATAGAGAACGTGTATAGAAAAGAACGGGCACGGGACGAACTGCCTCAGAGCGGCTCTGGCCGTACCATTATGACGGCAGAACCCAAATTTGTTCCGGAGGAAGCGGTCTCTCTATCAATGGATGGGGCGGCGACCTTTCAAGTCCGATTGATCGACTGTGTGGGTTACATGGTCAGCGGTGCAGTGGGACATCTGGAAGGGGAGACAGAGCGTATGGTCACCACGCCCTGGTTTGAACAGCCTATCCCCTTGGCAGAAGCAGCAGAGATTGGAACCAGAAAGGTGATAGCAGAACACTCCACCATCGGAATTGTTGTTACAACAGATGGTACCATTACTGATATCCCCAGAGAGGATTACCTGGAAGCGGAGGAGCGGGCCATCACAGAGCTGCGTGAGCTAGGAAAGCCCTTTCTGGTACTTCTAAACTCTGCCTACCCAAACTCAGAGCGGGCCCAGGCGCTGCGCCGTGACATAGCGCAGCGCTACGATGTGACCTGCGTAGCGGTCAATTGTCTGGAGTTGTCTGAGCGGGACATCAGTGCCTTGCTGAAAAACGTACTTCACGAGTTCCCAATCAAAGAACTGGATCTGTTTTTACCCCCATGGGTGGACGCGCTGCCCCAGGAACATCCCATCAAAGCGGCATTGTATGCCGCCATTCGAGAGAGCGCATCCAATCTATGCCGTATCCGGGATATTGAGGGAGCAATTCGGGATATTGGAACCTGTGAGCAAGTCAGTGCTGCGCAGGTTACGTCTATTGACCTTGGAAGCGGGCTTGCCTGCGCTGTTCTGGAACTTCCGAGATCGCTATTTTACCATACCTTATCAGAGCAGTCCGGATTCCAGGTAGGGGATGACGGAGATCTGATCTCTCTGTTGACCAAACTTGCGGAAGTTAAAAGCGCTTACGATAAGGTGTCTGATGCATTGAAAGAAGTGGAGGAAACAGGATACGGCATTGTGATTCCCACCATTGATTCTTTGGTTTTGGAGGAACCTGAGATCGTCAAGCAGGGAGGGCGATACGGAGTGCGCCTAAAAGCCAGTGCTCCGTCAATCCATATGATTCGGGCCGATATTGAGACGGAGGTTTCCCCTATCGTTGGCAGCGAGAAACAGAGCGAAGAAATGATTCGTTATCTGCTTCAGGAGTTTGAAGGAGATACACAAAAAATCTGGCAATCAAATATTTTCGGAAAATCCTTCCACGAGCTGGTGGGAGAGGATCTGAATACTAAGGTGAAGCGCATGCCTGATGAAGCCCGGGAAAAACTGCGAGAAACCCTACAGAGAATCATCAATGAGGGCTCCGGAGGGCTGATCTGCATCATTCTTTAAGGTGGGAGTCAGAACCATATTATACCAGGTTCTTAAATTTCAAAAATGTATTGACTTTTCCTTACAAACACGGCAGACTAATACGACAGGGGAATTCGTTTAACCCCGGGAATAATACGATCATAAGGAATGTCACCATGCCCTACAATGCACTACCGGAAGAAAATAACTCTTACGCTTCACATCAGCCACGACATAGCCGAGAAGACAGAAAGGCCCGTCGTCAGCGACGCAAGAGGATGCGTTTTATACGCAGACTGGCAGGTTTTGGAATCTTTCTCGCTGTGATTCTCGTATCTGTGACGCTCTTTACAAAGCAAGCGCCTGACGCAGTGCCGCCACAGGAAGAACTGGAAGTGCCGGTTATCCTGCCGGCCGTTTCCGCTCCGGTAGAAGAACCTGAACCGGTATACGCATTTACGACTACCGCTGATACCGTTCAGATTGATGAGTCCTTTCCCAGTCAGTATGCCGTTTTGATTGAACTGGAGTCTGGTAAGATCCTGGCCGAACGGGATTCTGATGTGATGATAAATCCCGCCTCTATGACAAAGATTTTGACCCTACTGGTCGCGGCTGAGCATATTTCTGACCTCAGCGGCACTTTTACCATGACCTTTGACATTACCGATTATTGTTATGTCAACAAATGCAGCGTGGTGGGGTATGAGGTAGGGGAGGTGATCCCTGTGGAGGAGCTCTTCTACGGCTGTATTTTAAGCTCCGGCGCAGATGCCTGTCTTGCCCTGGCAGAGATCGCCGCAGGCTCCCACGAGGCCTTTGTAGATCTGATGAATGAAAAGTTAGAAGAATTGGGGCTGTCCGAGACATCTCATTTTACCAACTGCGTGGGAATCTATGATAAAAACCACTACTGTACCCTTCAGGATATGGCCATGATCCTGAAAACTGCCATGGAAAATGAGTTCTGCAAACAGGTACTGGGAACAAAAATCTATCATACGGCATCCACCAACGAGCATCCAGTCGGACAGGATCTGTCCAACTGGTTCACTCGCAACATCGAAGACATTGATACCGGTAATGTTGCTGTCCGCTATTCTAAAAGAGGATATGTTCAGGAATCTGGTTTTTGTTCCGCCAGTTTCGGAGAAACAGAGGACGGAAAAGCGTATCTTTGTGTGACAGGAAAATCCTTCAGTCATCAGCAGGTTGTCCGTGACCATGCGCAGTTGTATAAAACATATTGCTCGCAGTAAACAAAATATCGAGGCTGGAGATAAGCTCCGGTCTCGATATTTTTGCTTTTTTAGGAAAGATGGGATATAATATCATGAAACAGCCCTTCATACCATAATTTGGAGCGGGGGGTGTTTGTAGTGGTAAAAAGATTGCTTTATCTGTCTCTTGTGGGGGTAAGCACCGTGATTGGACTGTTGAGTTGGTCGCGTTCCAGTCAGGCGATGGAAGTTTTGGCGATTTCACCCATTTCGCACACGGTGATCATCGACGCAGGACATGGTGGAGAGGATGGAGGCGCAGTATCCATTACAGGGATTGCAGAGAGCCAGATCAATCTGGCCATTGCCTGTAAATTAGAGGCTGTCCTGGCTCTGTACGGAATAGCGCCACAGATGCTGCGCCGGGAGGATATCTCGCTGCATGACAGCACAGCCGCAACCTTGCGGGAAAAGAAGGTGTCTGACCTGCACAACCGGGTGTCGATGGTACAAGCGGCAGAAGATCCGCTGCTGATCAGCATTCATCAAAATACATATCCAGAGAAGCGGTACCATGGTGCGCAGGTGTTCTATGCACCAACTTCCGGTTCAAAAGAACTTGCCCAGCAAGTGCAGCAGTCTTTGAGAGAATATCTTGATCCTGGCAATATGCGAGAAATAAAACAGATCCCGGATACCGTTTATTTAATGAACCACATTCATTGTCCAGCGGTTTTGGTAGAATGCGGTTTTCTCACAAATCCCGAGGAGGAAATCCTTCTCAGGCAGGACAGCTATCAACAAAAACTGGCTGCTTCACTGGCCAGTGCAATTTTAACTGCACCAGAAAATACAAATAAAATGCAGGAGCATTCAACATGAAAGTAAAAACATTGTTTTACTGTACTGATTGCGGAAATGAGACACCCAAATGGCAGGGGAAATGTCCTGCCTGCGGTGCCTGGAATACCGTCGTGGAGCGTCCGCAGGAACAGTCCGGAAAAAAGACCGTTGTGGCCCGTCATTCCGGTTCTTCCCGCGGAGTTCCGGTTCGTCAGCCCCAGTCCATTGCCAGCGTGGAGACAACAGACGAGTTGCGGTTTTTTACAGGTATGGGAGAGCTTGATCGCGTACTGGGTGGCGGTGCAGTGAAAGGCTCGCTAGTGTTGGTGGGTGGCGCTCCAGGTATCGGAAAATCTACTCTGATGCTGCAAATCTGCGACAATTTATGTCGATTTGCAAAAGTTCTTTATGTTTCGGGTGAGGAATCTGAGCGCCAGATCAAATTGCGGGCGGAACGGCTAAAGGTGAGGGGAGAGGGGCTCTATCTTTTAGGTGAGACTAATCTGGAGAATATGATGGACGCGGTACGCACGCTGCAGCCTGATGTTCTCATCGTAGATTCCATCCAGACTATGTATCATGGCGATGTAAGTTCCGCCCCTGGCAGTATCAGCCAGGTTAAAGAGTGTACGATGGCACTCATGCAGTTGGCAAAGGGAGAGAATATTACAGTTTTTGTGATTGGTCATGTCAATAAAGAGGGCTCCATTGCCGGACCGAAAGTGCTGGAACATATGGTTGACTGCGTTCTATATTTTGAGGGCGAGCGCCACATGGCTTACCGCATTCTGCGCGCGGCCAAAAACCGATTTGGCGCCACCAATGAGATCGGCGTCTTTGAAATGGAGGACGGGGGATTGGCTGAGGTTCCCAATCCTTCTGAGGCGCTTCTGTCTGGCCGCCCAACGGATTCTCCAGGAACTTGCGTTACTTGCGTGATGGAAGGTATACGGCCGGTTCTGGCTGAGGTTCAGGCGCTAGTCGTTCCATCCAGCCTTGGTAACCCCAGAAGAGTCAGTAATGGATTTGACTACAATCGCGCTATGTTGCTCCTGGCAGTTTTGGAAAAGCGGGGCGGATTGCTTCTAAATGGATGTGACGCGTATTTGAATGTGATCGGCGGACTATCTTTGGATGAGCCTGCAGCCGATCTTGCGACCGTCATCGCCTTGGCGTCCAGTTTTCGGGACAAACCCGTACCAAGCGATCTGGCTGCCATTGGTGAAGTTGGCCTGACCGGAGAGCTTCGAGCTGTCAGTTCGCTGGGACAGCGTTTGAGTGAGGTGCGCAGACTTGGATTTACCAAATGTCTGATCCCAAAGCGCACACAGGGAAAACTGATTACGCCGGAAGGCTTGGAGCTGATTCGTGTCAGCAACATCCGGGAAGCCTTGGCGGCGATTCTTTAAGGAAAGGAGGATTGGGATCTGTTTTCTGGAGGATGATGCCAGGTCAACAAAATAAAAATTTTGTTGACCTGAGTGGAGGCGAATCGCGAATTGACACCCCAGAACACGGATCCTGTCCAACATGGATTACCGTACAGACTCACCGCCGATCCTGCGTGATTTTTTAGTGTATCACGAGACGATCCAAAACCATTCCAGCAGGACAGTCGATGAATACTTCTTGGATCTGCGTAATTTCTTTCGCTATTTGAAGCTGCAGCGTGGCCGCGTACCATCCAACACACCTTTTGATTCCATTTTAATTGATGATGTTGATCTTGCACTGGTTTCTTCTGTGACGCTCACAGATGTTTACAGCTACATGAGTTATCTGTCTCGTGACCGCGCTATCCATCCTAACAGTGACACAACCACCTATGGCTTATCTGCGGCTTCACGCGCCCGCAAAGTTGCAGCCATTCGTTCTTTTTACAAGTATTTGACCAGTAAAGCAAAACTGCTCAAGGAAAATCCTATGCAGGATCTGGACTCTCCCAGAATGAAGAAATCCTTGCCGCGCTATCTGGACCTGGATGAAAGTGTTGAGCTTTTAGATTCTGTAGAGGGCAAAAATGCGGCCCGCGATTACTGTATCTTGACTCTGTTTTTGAACTGCGGCCTTCGAATTTCCGAATTAGTCAGCTTGAACGCAACGGATGTTCGAGGAGATCAATTGCGTGTTCTGGGCAAAGGAAATAAAGAACGTATGCTGTATTTGAATGAAGCGTGTCAGTCTGCGATTCAGGATTGGATGACTGAGCGCAACGCCTTGGCTCTGGTGGACAAAAATGCGCTTTTTGTCACACTTCAGAATCGACGCAGGATTTCTACTGCAGCGGTTCACAAATTGGTCAAGAAACACATTGCAGCTGCCGGATTGGACAGCACGCAATACTCCTCTCATAAGCTGCGTCATACGGCAGCAACACTTATGCTTCAGAACGGCGTTGATGTGAGAACGTTACAGGAGGTTTTGGGGCACGATCACCTCAACACCACCCAGATCTATACTCACATTGACAATGAAGACCTTCGTACAGCTGCACGGGCCAATCCCCTTTCCAAAGTAAAAAAGTCGCATAAGAAGAATAATGAAGAATAAAAAACACACCTCAAAACCTTGGAAAACTGGTTTTGAGGTGTGTTTTTACGTTAGGAAAGTTTGGACGTCAATGCGGCCACTTCCCTGTCCTACATCCGGAAATATAAAAGATCCGGGCGTACGAGCCCCTACGATATGGATAAAACGGATTTCCTGATATTGATAGGTGTCCAGAGGGCGATAATCTGCATCATGACTGTGCGCTGCCACCAGAATCGTACCAAGGGATGCGGAACGTCCGGTACTGACGATGATTGGTGTGTGTCCAAAGATTTCTCCGGCAAATTTCAGCTGCACAAAATCACCCGGAAGCAGCAGATCTAGCTGATTCATAGGGATTTCAATACCGAATGGGCCTGGCGTGGGATCTTTTCGGGTCATGAAATTGAAAAAATATTGCACTCCAGTCCAGGCAGGAGCCTTGTCGTTGGCGTCAATATAATACCACCCGAAGGTGGGCGTAAAATTCATGATGCCTGTACCGGCATAGAGGCATTGAGAGGCGAAATTCGTGCAGTCTCCTCCCAGTTGCTCATAATCGTAAAAGGCCGGATTTCGGCTGTAAGCCCAGCGGTGCGCATAACGTACAGCCGCCAGCCGGTTATATGGGATGATCAAAGTCCTCTCCCCTTTCACACTCATTCTATGCACCGAAAAACAACGTGCCACCAGCTGATATAGTTGGCGGCACGTTGTTATGTTGTATGAATTAAAAAAGGAGCGCCGAAGCGCTCCTTTAAATGCTTGCTGAAAATTAGGCCTTGCCGTCGCAGCCCAGGACGTTGATCAGCTTATCCTTGACCAGCTCCTTGATGTTGGCACGGGCGGGCTTCAGGTACTCACGAGGATCGAACTTGTCGGGATGCTCGTTGAAGAACTGACGGATGGTACCGGTCATGGCCAGACGCAGGTCGGAGTCGATGTTGATCTTACAAACAGCCATGGAAGCGGCCTTACGCAGCTGCTCCTCAGGAACACCGACAGCACCGGGCATATTGCCGCCGTTCTCGTTGATCATCTTCACGAAATTCTGAGGAACGGAAGAAGAACCATGCAGAACGATGGGGAAA
>RHMF01000139.1_pt1 | contig 29485 bp, 32 predicted proteins | sample 5365151 | NCBI WGS metagenome assembly RHMF01 (sample SAMN10266501, study PRJNA497801) | feces metagenome | isolation source: feces | host: Bos taurus | place: China: Prairie of Fairy Mountain | collected 2017-08-14 | reverse complement strand
TCGTGATACTGGTGCCGTCTGCACCTTTTATGAGGCTCCAAGAGTAGTCGGCATAGTTGGTTGAATCTGCGGCTGTATGGTCCGTATAAACGCCCAGATACTTCTTATTTGCCGATACTGTTGTACTGAAGTCTGTTGCACCATCTGCGCTGTTAGCCCATGCTACATGGATATACCCACCAGCTCCCGGTGCCCCCTCATCTCCATCCTCGCCATCAGCAATCGTCAGGGTATTCGTGTTGCCCTGATCGTCAGCTATAACAATTATTGTTACACCATCGATTTTAGTTGCAGACTGGATATAAACACTGGATCCATCTTCGCCATCTGTGCCAATATATGATTTAGAATATGAAGTCTTTGAAGTCGAATCTGTGAAGACAGTAACGGTTCTTACCCACAGCCATCTGCCCTTGTCAATATTTGACGGTACAGAAGAAGACCATGTTGACGGAGCTGTGGAATCGCTGGAACTGGTACCATATGTAATGGTCGAGCTGCTTATCCCCAGACCATCGGACACTACAGATATAATCTGCTGGTCTACAAGCTCAGTTGTTCCACCGGCTTTATATAAAGAACATCTTATTGCTTCTGTTTCGGATGGGATAACAAAGTTATGACTGCTTTCGTTTGCAGATGAAGTATATACAGTTCTCCATATATCTGTGTCTACTACAGCCATACCAGCAACAGCCAACCCGGCAACAGCTGATGCCGCTTCAGTTTCTGACTGGAATCTGCTTTTGCTGGTTTCTATTTTGAACCTTCCGGAATAAGCTGCCGGTGCTGTATTTCCTGTCTGGCTTGTTGCTGATACTGTGACAGAATCAGGTTCATAACTTCCGACCTGAGTTTTTATTACTGCAGGCTGACTGACATTTAAGCTATACACCGTTGCTGCATCGCCTGTATCACCCTTTGCGCCTGTCAGACATACCGGATTTGTCAGATCGTCTGCCTTTGATGTGTCAACATATTTTGTGCGCTTCCGCATCCAGATGTATTTGCCGTCTTCCCAAGCCGGTTCTGTTTCACTCCATCCGGATGACGGAGCTGTGGACGGAGATGTATTTTTCGCGTATTCAAAAACGACTTCCTTGACAGCTGTGTTGACTGCGGTGTTCAAGTCACTGAGCTCAGTGGTCAGCAACTTATTGGCGGATACCCTGATCCTCTCCGCGGACATCGTGCCTGCAGTAATAAAGTCAGCTACGATAGCACCGTCCATGGTCATCGCCAGATTGTAGTCTCCGTTGTATCCGTTAGACGAATAGCCGAAGCCTCCGCTGTTCCACCTCCACACCCGTGTAGCTGTCTCCGGGTCATCCGTGTCCATGATGCAGATCTCCGTTGCTACCGGATGCCCGTTAGCATCGTCGACATACTTGATGTAGATGTTCCCGCTGGCGGCGTTTTTGATCAGCGAGCTTGCGTTCTCTTCCGATATCTCCAGTGCGGACGCGATGCTCTCTTTTATGATCTCATTTGTACGCCGGATCAGTGTGGCTGTCGACGCACCGGTTGTCGCTCTGGCGTGCTCAGCGGGTGAGTCCCCCACGCTCGCTATCACGCACGCTCCGTTAAGTGTGAATGTGGTGTTTGTAAGGACGCCGTAGTACGGCGTTCCGCCTCTTGAGAAGGTCACCCAGTCCAGCGGGTAGAGGTACGGTATGGGCAGTGTCGATGCATTGAACGGCGTGTATGCCAGCCCGATCAGCCCTGACAGGTTGGCTATTGCCGTTGCTGAAACAAATGGATTACTGCTCAAATCAAACGCGTAATCATCCGTACCGCATATGATCATCTCATTATCGGCGTTAGTATATGTGACGCCAGTTATGGCGATAGAATAGTCTTCGATCTCAGATGTATACCGCTGTGCTTCCGATATCGTCACTGCTGAGCTGACTGTGGATGACGGGAATTCGATACGGAGGTTCCCCTCCCAGTCGATATACCCGCACTTGCCCATGATGCCACAGCAGTACATGAGAAGCTGGCGGTATGTAAGGTTCTGGATACCGTCAGGCTTGGCAGGATGCAGGGATGCATTAGGATATGACGCTATGTTGGTCGCCAGCGCCACCTGCGCCTGAGAACAGCAGGCGGTAACGATCTGCGCTACTGTTGGGTTGCTCTCCCAAATTGTGTCCAGAACAGTGCCGGATACCTGCTGGTCGAAGTTGACCATCTTATCCAGCGCTTTAATTTTCATAGATGCACGCCACTTCGGCGCCTCGTCAATAATAAAATAGCCCAGAGGCATGTATGCGGTACGCACTCCGATCTCCGCGTACAGTGTAGCCCCCACCCAGTCGATCCCGTCAAAACTGCCGTCGCTGTTGTTGAGGGTAAAGCTCAGCTCGCTGGCTATGCATGCTCCTATCTCCAGCGTGCTTCCGCTTACGACCGAGCGGTCAATAGTCATTGTTCCCTGTTTGATATCCGCTCCAGTTAGCACCATCGTGGTACCGTTTCCGAGGGACACAGTAATTCTCGCGATTTGTCTCTCACCCGCTAAGAAATATTCTTTTAGTGCGTTGCTGATCGGATATGCCATCCCGCTATACCTCTACTATACTGAAACTTATCTTTTTCCACACACCAAGCTTCATGTTCAGCGCCGGTGCGTTTCGGTCTGTGACATAGAATGCCTTCTCGATGAAGGTTCCAGTCTTCGCGTCCTCATACGTCACTGCGACGTACTCAGGATCAAACGCTGTCAGGATATCTGACGCGTCTTGTTTGCTCACAAGCTCCCATAACAGGTTGAGTTTGATCTTCTGCCCTGTACGGTTCTTGTGCATGGACTCGTCCTCAGTTCTGCCCGCCTGCGCGTCTGACAGATCCTGAAGGCTCCACTCGTACTCAGTCGGAGCGGGGACGTACGCCCCCGCTGTAGTTGTTCCGTTAGGCAGGATCTCTTTTACGATCCTTATAGGGTTGTCTGCGTTATAACTCGCCATTATTTACCCCTCTCTTCTTATCCGATCTGGACTACCGACTTCCCTGTGCGTCTGTTGATGCGTGAGAAGCCGTTCATTATATCTGACACATCTACGACACTGTTGCCGGACACGTTGATCAACTGCTGGAGCAGGTTATTCTGCTCTCTGAGCAGGTTATTCTGTGTCTCCAGTGAATTAGCCATCTCTGTAGAAAAACCGCCGGAATAGCCGTTTCCTGAAGCCACAGAGGCACGTATCGGCATGACACTGCCGTTAACAATATCTGGTATGTACAGCCCGCCCATACCATTCAGCGCTCCGCCGATTGACATGAAAAGCTGTGCTACCGTTGACAGTCTCGATGTGATCCTGTCGAGCCCGTCTGTCAGTGAATCTGCTGACAGGGTGAATGCGCTGTCGCCGTCGATGTCTGACGCACCGATAACATCTGTCGCCAGATCCTTGGCTGTGCTCAGCACCCTGCCCCTGAGGTTATTGATACCGTTTATCAAGCCCTCGTCATTGTTCTCCCCGATATCGGTGAAGACTTTCGACGGGGAGCTGATCTTGAAGATAGTCTTTACTGTGTTGATCACATTGGTCGCGAGCGCCTTGGCGGCGTTGACCACCTGTGTCGACATCGCGATGATGCCGTTGTATAAGCCAAGCCCCAGATTGTAACCGATGGTGTATGTATTGGAGTAACTGCTCAGAGCGTTGTATACGTTCCTTGCGATCGTACCTGCCAGCAACTTCAGGGTATTAAGCTTAGCGTTCAGCCCTGTGTACAGGTTACCGCCGTAGTCCTTACCAACCTTAGTGACGTCGTTAACATGGCTTGCGAACGCGTCATACACGTTCTTTGCCGTGATGTTCGCAGCTGCGGTAATAGCTTCAAGCTGGCTGGTGATACCTTTACGCAGGTTCTCGCCATAAGTTGAACCGGTCTGTGTAGTTGCCCCCGTTTTGGACCCGAATGCGTCGTAAGCATCCTGAGACGTTTTATTAGCCTGCGCCTTAACCTTCTCGATCATCGACGCGATACCACTCTTCATGTTGCCACCCATCGTGGATCCTATGGTGCTCATGGCACTCGTCTTGGAGTTCATGCTCTCATAGGCGCCTTCTGCGACGTTTCCGGCTTCCTTCTTGATCTTGCGTCCACCGGATTTCATATTCTTGGCGATAGTGGTCAGCGTACCGCTGGTAAGCTGTTCGGCGTCCGCTGTTGTATCTTCAACAGTCTTTAAAACATTATCCGCTGTATCAGATACAGTCCCCGATATATCTGCATCTTCTATCGCCTGCGCGGTATCACTCGCAGAGCTTCCAATGTTGTCGATGTACTGAGATATCAGATCCGTCGCCTCTGCAACCGTGTAACCCTGCGCCAGATAATCTTCGAATGTTGAAATGAGTGATGCTGTCTCACTTTCACTCATTCCCGTTATCTTCGCATAATTCCGAAGCGTGCTTGTCGCGGATTCAGCTGAGGCAGAGTTTCGCATTAACTCCATTGATAGCTTTTTAAGGTTAGCATAATACTCCGCGCTTTCCTCTGAAACGCTGAGTACTTCCGCCGAAAGCATGTCATATTCTGAGTTAGCCGTTGCGACTGCATCCGCCAAATCATCCAGCACCGCCTGCTCAGAAGCTTGGGCGTCGCCCAACGCATTTGTTGCTGTGCTTACGTTCCCTATTGCCTCTAAGAAGTTATCATTTTTAAGTGCCAGATCATCTACGCTTATGCCCAGCTCTGACAGCAGGTCTGCATTATCTTCGAGGCTTTTTGTGTTGTTATCCAGTTCTGCAGATAACCTCTCATACTCATCCGTGCTACCGGATGTATACGCGGTCTGCATGTCTGCGAGTAAGTTCCACCGTTCTATAAGAGCGTTATACAACTGCTGGCTCTTGGACGCCTTGTCTAAAGCGTGTTTATAATTGAGCTCTTGCTCAACTACTATACTCATCGCCTCTTCTAATGCGCTCATATACGCTTTTGCTTTAGCGGACTCTATAAGAGCCTGAGTATTGTCACGGATCTCTTTAGTGCTGGTATTGAATAGCCCTGATTCTGCGTCAACATAAGCGTTCAAATCCGGGTACAGGGTAACTAACGCCTGCACAATTTCCTGCAGTCTTGCGTAGTCATCCACAGACAAACTGTCCTGCCCGGAAATATCGTCATACTCATTGAGAAGCTTATCGCCCTTTGCTTTTTTCAGTTCAAGTGCTTGAAGTTCATCCTCCAGATCCTGCTTAGCGCTTTCCCATTTTGCCCTGAGTTCTTCAGCTTTTCTGTCAAACTGTCCATAGTAGTTTTCTATCTGCTGTTGCCACTTGACAACTTCGCCAACAATTATCCCGCCTACAACTGCTGTAGCCGCAAACAAGGTTGCCAAGCCTGCTGTGCTTATTAAACCTGAGGCGATAGATGACAGAAGCCCTTCCCCGCTGGCAGCTGCCGAGGCAGTTATAGACTCCCATATTGTTTTAGCAACAAGGGCGCCGAAAACGCTAAACGCGCCTTTTGCTATCTTAACCATCGCAAGCCCTGCGGCGATCATTGCAACAACCCCGCCTGAGTCTGATGACATAAACCCTGAAAGCAGACTGCCAAGCCCGCTGACAATGATCGTTGCAACATCTGACAGGAGCTGACCCCAGTCAAGTTGTGCCAGTGCGTTTCCAACCTTTTCACCAAACTCTTTAAACTTAGCCTTGTTTTCAACCACTGCCGTTGCAAGCGCGTGTACAAACCCAATGATCAGCTTACCAAGATTCAGCACCAGATCCCCGATGTTGATGTCAAGGATTTTGCTCAATGCAGAGGACATCTCATCTTTCAAACTCTTCCATGGGAAGTTTGTCGTAAAACTGCCGAGCCAAGTGATCAAGCCATTGAAAACATTCTTTATAGCTTCCATTCTTGAGCTGATCGGTTTTGACTCCAGCAGAGATCTGAAGCCTTCTGCGATCTTCTTGCCGTGCTCTTCCCAGTGTGTGCTGTTCGCCCAGCTTGAAATCATATCCCAGAAGTTTGATATCGCGGTACCGACGGTCGTTCCCAGCAGTTCCCAGTCAACCTTCTCGATCAGGGTGTTCCATCCGCCTGCCAGCTTCATACCAGCTTCTTCCCACGGGAACGTGGTGACGGCGTTGTACACGGAATTCAGGATTCCGTTGACCCCGCCGGTGAGCATGTTCGCTGTCTCGTTCAGATCAACTTTGCGGAAAATTCCGGTGAACAGTTCGCCCACACGAGTTCCGAAGGTCCCCCAATCGAAGTTCTCTACCGCGTCTCTGACGGTGTAGATGACCGTGTTGAACAGCTCTGCCACTGTTCCGCCTGTAGCTTTTGCGTCCCATCCTGCAAACAGCCCATTCAGGGTGTCAGTGATGTTGACCGCCCACTCCTGAGCTTTCGGTCTGAAGGTGTTAATGTTCCAGTTATCTACAACAGAGACAATGTGGTTCAGTCCTTCTGCGAGAATGTTGCCAACGCCTACCCAGTCACCGTCCGTGATGGCGTCTTTGATCCTCTGCATAAAGTCTTTAATGCTGTCAGGCAGGAGGCTGTCGATAGGTACGGTGTCGTATGAGATTCCGCTTCCGGCACCTCCGCTACCGCCTCCTCCGCCACCGGATCCGCCTGAGCTGGTGTCGTCACGCTTGTTAAGCTCATCAAACGAGTATATCTGCTCATTCAGTTCTTTTTGCGCTTTGGCGGCGCTTCCAGCCGCCCCAGCCGCGTCATTCAGCCCCGATGTATACCCTTTGGCGACAGAGACTGTCGTCTTCCCGCCGAGGAGCGCAAAGAATGCGTTAATGTATGTGATGGCTGTCGAGATCAGGTTGATCAGCTTGGTAAGGATCGGCTCTATCGCAGTAATCAGCCCACCGAATGATATAGCCAGATTGCCCGCTAAACCACTGGCGGCGGACTTCAGGTTATTAATTGAGTTCTTAAGCGCGCTGGAATAATTGGACATCTCTGACAGTGCAGTTTTGAGTGTGCTGAAAAGATAGCTGACGAATGTCCTCTTCAGCCTTGTGATCAGCATCCTCTTCAACCCGAGGAAGGATCCGGTCAGTTTCTTAACCAGATTGTCCGTCTGTGTGCTCTTCGAGATGATGGACTTCAGCCCATTTCCGAATGACGCCAGCCCGCTTTTAAGCTTGTTAAAACTCAGCCTTGACAGCCTGAGCGCGAGGTTATAGACAGCTGACAGTCCCTGCCGTACACGGCTGAGACTGGAGCTTGCCAGCTCACGCATGGAATTCATGACCGCGTTCCCGAACATCTGCCACGCGTTTATGTTGTTAGACGTTGGCGCGGGTATGCCGTCGCCTGTTTCCCCTCTGATCTGGCTGAGCAGTTCTGAGGCTCTCTCGAGGTACTGGACCATGTTGGCGTACGCTTCTGTATCACTGCCCTTCCATTCATACTTTGCCCCGCTTTGCTCAAACTGAACGATCTTAGCGTCAAGTGCCTGCCGAGCCGCTTCTAATTTATCAATATCCTTCTGAAGCTTAGCAAGGGATGAGTCGATTTCATGCTGAAATGTGCCAAAGTAAACTGCAGGATTACGTTTCTGAGCGAGTAATCGCTCTTGCTCCTCGTATGCCGCATGCAGTTTTTGCTCCAACGCTTCCAGTTGTGTTTCTGCCTGTATGTAAGCAGTGTTGACGAATTTAGTATTCCCAAACTCGTCAACCTTGCCCTTAGCCTCTTCGACTTTTCTGGCGATCTGCTCAACCTTCAGGATAAAATTGTCCAGCTGAGACTGAGATGAGAACCCCATCTGCGCCCGCAGACTGAGATTCTCCAGTTTGTCTGCGAGCCCATACGTCTCCTTCTCCAGACCGCTCAGCTTCTGTGTAGCGCCTCCCGCCGATTTCCCGTAGGACCCGAATGCCTGCTGAGCTGCCTGCCCAGACTGCTCGAATGCGCTGGCAATGCTCTGAAGCATTGGGATGATCTGCTGGAACGAGCTCATCATGTTGTCGCTGAGGTTGTCCACGGCGTTGATCAGGTCTTTTATCGCGCTGAGGAGCTTATCAGATCCGCGCTGAAATCCCTCATTATCCAGTTGTGTATCGATGATGATTGATCCATCCGAACCCATATGACATCGCTCCTCTCTGGTTTACTGTTCTTCCGACTCCTGCATTAACTCCATGTATATCTTCTGCAGTTCGTCTTCTGTGTCTTGCCGTGTCTTAAAATTCAGGTCCACCATTTCTCTGTTGGCGTTAAAGAATTCCTGCTCATACTTCTCGAGCTTCTTATGCTTCGCCTTCTTTTGTCTGATGGACAAAACGAATCCGTAAGTGTCATCGTGACTGATCCCTTGGAAGTAGCCCATGAACGTCCACCAGTGCAGGTATTCCACACCGCGCACCTCAAACCCCGCCACCTTATTGATGGCGGGAAACAGCATGCCTTCATCCCTTTCCCAGTCGACCACTTTCGGATTTTTCTTTTTTGCTTTTGGCTCCTGCCTCTCATAAGAAATAAAAAGCATTGCCTGTTTATACGCTTCCTGCATATCCTCACCCGGAATCTGCTCAGGGTGCTGATATGTGTTGACCAGTAGTACGTATGCCTTATCCTGCGAGCTCAGCTCGTCATCCTGAAAAGCCATGATGGTCTTCAGCACCGTCCTGTAGTCTGTCTTTATGTCATAAGCCACACCGTTCACGCTCAGGGTCTTGGGAAGATCCCCGATCATGACGTGTACTTTTCAACCTTCTTTTTTGATTTTGCTGTCTCTTCGTTGATAGCGTCTGTGATCACGTCGCCCAGAGCGGCTAAAACCTTCTCACAGAAGAATGAGCCACCTACCGCTGAGAACGCGTTTCTCTTGGCGAAGATCTCCTGCGCGTCGTCCATGTCGAACAGCTGGTTAAATCCATCGATCACTTCAGCCTCCGCCTGCTTGATTATGCTCCAACCCTCTTCAAAGGCGGCTTCGCCAGTGTTGGTGATCTCGATATTCTCAAGTGGTTTGACGATGTCCTGCATGCGTGCGATAAAATCCTTGTACCTGTCAACGATTGAAAAATCGGCAGGGCGGAAGTGGATCTTGCATATCAGCTGACCGTATGTGTTTTTCAGCTGGATCTCCTTGACACCGTCGTCGATGGTTACGTCATAAATGTTATTCTTTGCCATGTTTTTGCCTCCTTATACACAATAAGGAGCCTCAGCGTACGCCTCGGCTCCTGCATGCACTAATGCTCTCCGATCATCAGGTTTTATTTGCGATCGTAACGGCTCTTGTTGCAACTGTGTAAGACACAGTTACATCTGTCTGCGCGCCTATAGGATTGATGGTGTACGGGATGCCCAGACCAGAGGTGTCACCACCAATGCTCTGAGGCACGATGTAAGCTTCTCTCTTCTTACCGTCGCCGGACATAACGCCATTTGTGACAGTGCTGAAGATAACTTCTGTGAAGTAACCTTTGATAGAAGCATCATCGTACTTCTCTTCCATAGCTATTGCAGACAGATCCTCGTACAGAGCAGATGTAGAATCTGCGTAGTACGGATCTACAGAAACTTCCGGCTCATAGCCGTTATGAACGAATGTGGTCTCGCCAAGCACGTTCTTTGATGTTTCTGTATCGGGATTCAGCTCTTTGGACAGGTCGTCGTTATCTTTACCGACTGCCTCCCAAGTCGTCCCGTCGAAAGATGCGAAATACATCAACTTGTTTCTCTCTAATTTCGCCATTCTTGTTCCTCCTATACATTCAAGTATTTATAGGTAACTGCTATCTGGATCTGATATTTCGCGTTGTCTGACCCCACTTCAGCAGGGTATGCTGTCAATGTTGGGACGATCGACGTCACAGGTCCTTCGTTCATCTGCGGAAAATTCTGCGCAGAATTCTGCGCGATGATCCAAGCAGTGACTTCATCGTAGAACCCCATTGCCGCCAGATTCTGCTGAACATCAGCCCCATATGACTCTTTAGAAGCGAAAATATAGTTGATCGTCTGATTAGTATCAGGACGCCTCTCGCCGAGTACGTTCTCCCGATACCTTATCGTCGACGGAGACGCGTAAATCGCGTACTCTGTCGGGCTCTCTGACAGGTAGTTGATCCTGAATCTGTTCGTGCTCGACAGTGTCGGACACGCCCTGAACCATCTCCTCAGCTCCTCGATATTGTTGATCGTCAGATCCTCTGTGTTATTGTTTTCCTGCGACACGTCCTGCCTCCTCGAGTATGTCTTCTAAGTGGTCGGCTTTCATCCTCTCAAACCAGTACGACCCCGCCAGCGGGTTAATCTCTGTGTTGTATGACAGAGGTCTGCCAGTCGGGTATTTTGTTACGCCCTTCGGAGAGTAGTATCTCGTCGGGACGCCGGAATCGTCCTCAAAAACAGGGATGTTCGGACCATACACTTCACCGTAGTACAAATAGTGTGCGTACGGTCCAGGATAGACCACTCTTCCGCTTCCGATATCGGTCGCGGTATATGCGCTGTTGCCGAGTGTACCGGTCACCATGGGCACATACTGCAGGTCGTAATCGATAACTGCCTTATCAATCGCCTGCTGTACCCTTCCGCCGGGTTGAAGCCCGAAGCGCTCTATCAGCTGATCAGCCGAGCCCGAGGCTATGGCGCCACCGAGCTTAGCCCTGAATGTGATCATGTTCCCACCACCTTCCAGTGTGGGGCATTAGGTGCGACAGTCATATCTGTCACACCCAGCACAGTGATACATTCTGCGTACTTGTGCTGTAGATCCTTAGGGAGCGGGTGCACCTCTGTGGCGACACCCCTGACTATAATGTCTCCCGCCTTGAGCGTGAATGTCGTTTCCGGGTTGCTTTCTGTGTAGGCGACTCGATCCACATGCCCCTTACCGCCGAAGTCCGCCTCTTCGGGGATCCTTACGGTAACCCTGTTGGCAGCCCTCAGTCCTGAGGTCTCTACCGTGGACACGGTCTCGCAGTACCAGTGCACTCCGTTGATCTGTGTACGCTCGTATACGTCGAGATCATTCTCGGCGTCATATCTGGCGTTGTATAATGTTATGGTCTCATCACATAAAAACATCTGTGTCTAACCCTCGATATAACAGCGGTACGTTATGATCATCTTTCTCTCCGTACAGCATCTCCTGAATGGTGGCTTTAACAGCATCAGAAGACTCCGCCCCATTCATTGCGTGACCATGGTTCTCAGAATACCCGTCTGTCGTAAAAGAAGTAACCACAGGATTGGTCGCCTGCGCTTCCGTTCCTGTGGCGTCTATGATGTTCATGATAGACATCATGCACAGCTTTACAGCTTCAGGGACTTCTGCCATGCCCTGCACACGGCTGTCCGTGACATAATCGATAGACTTGCGTGCCTTAAACTCAAGAGGCACGAATTCGGTCGCAGTCTTTGTCCCGCCATATGCTGTGTACTCTTCGTATGTGAGATATCTTGCATGAGCCATCCTCGTGCCTCCCGATTAATTATTTCTTTTTGGCTGTTCCCTTTTCAGCTTCCTTTTTTGCAGGTGCTTTCTTTTTGGGTTCAACCGGTATTGTTGCGTTTGTTTTAGGCATGTTTACTGCGCCTCCTGTAATGTCAATCCAGTCAGTGAGATAAATCCTGTTACGGACTCATCGCCTGCTGTAGCGGTAACTTTAAGCGCTGTGGCTTTATCAGTAAGCCGTGATATCAGGATGCCATCCTCATCGAGTGTCACCGGTCCGTGTATACCACCGATAATTTCAACAGATATAACTGCGTTTTCGGTCTCAGATGAGAAGTGAGTCACCAGATAGTTGCCTGCCTGCTCAGCAGGATCTCCGCTGAATCCGGTATATCCGGTTACGTATTTGATTGTTCCAGTTAATGCAGTGTTATCGCTGTTGACAGTAACCCCGCTCTGCAGGTCTGTTACAGACTTGCCAAGCAGGTCGGTGCCTGCCGAAATGTCAACGTCAATCGACAGGCTTACTGGGGGTCCGATACGTGGAACTGAAGAGCACCCTGCTTCCTGTTCAGGATAAATACGTCTTCGTATGACTCTTCAAAGTAGATATATTTGCCCTCAGTTACAGCCGACGGAGTGTCCAGAGTTGCAAACTCATAGGACACCGGAGTGATAACTGCTGACGGGTGAACAAGGAACATGTCGATGTTCTTAGCGCCAACTGCCGGTGCGAAGCCTGTTCCGAATGTATAAGCTGTCTTCATCAGGGTTGAAGGAACGGTGATGATCTCAACTTCATCCAGACGGGATACCAGACGGCTTACGTTGGACCCACCATTCTGTACATTGAATTCACGTGAGATGCCTGAAGCATTCTGGAGCATCTTCTTAGCTGTTGAAGTAGCATAAAGAATACGTCCGTTAGCCGGTACCAGAGCTTCGTCCATAGCAACCATCATGCTGTCAAATACGCCAAGAATGCTGGATGTGGTAAGAGTGGTAGTATCAGCGGTCATGGCTGACTTGTCACCGCCGTCTGTGCCTGTCCACAGAGCGTACAGCTGGCTGATAGTGTAAGCATCCATCTCAGGGAATTTCTGTTGTTCATTGAAAGCCTGAGTAATGTTCGCGATAGATGCAACCATGTTGGTCTGATCAATATCCTTCGGATGTACCAGAGTAGACCATTTTCTCTGGTGAGTCAGAGTCTTTACTTCCCAGCTGTTATCGTAGTTACGTGTAGCCGTAGCGATCGTATCTCTGTTAGCGTCAACACGACCGGTTGTGGAGATACGCGGAATGTATACGGTCTTGCCGTCTTCACCCATTCTGTATCTGCCATTATTAGGTGTCGCATACAGCGCACCAAAGTTCAGGACGTACGGATATGCATTCGCAAGTTCCTGAGAATACTGAGCGGCATAATTCAAAGGTGCCATATGTTTATTTCCTCCTGTTTTTATTGTTCATGCGGGCGAACCCCCTGAAAGTGGAAGCCGAATCCCGCTTCGTTGGGCTTAGGGTTATTACCCTGAGCGCCAAGCACTATGTCCAGTTTAGGAGTGTTCTCGTTACCGCCTGCTCCGGCTGGATCAGCCTTGGCAACAAATGCGGTTGGATCTGACTCCTGATATGCTTTAACGTAGTCATCGAAGCCAAGCACCTTCTCACCTTCCATCTGGAAGTTTTTAGCGATGGCGCTTCTCAGGAATTCATTCTTAGCGGCTTTGCTTGTGAATGACAGCCCGTTTGTGAGCTCACGCACTTTGAATTCATACGCCTGAGCGTTCATGCGTGTCTCCCAGTCTGTCTTATCCTTCGCATACTGTGTCTGAAGTGTTTTCAGAGACTCCTGCGCTTCGATCAATTTTGTGCCGTCTGCTGTCGCAGCTGCCAGTTTAGCCTGAAGATCCGCCATATCAGTGTCGCGCTGTCCGATCTGCTTCTGCAGGGTATCAACCTGAGAAGAGAGGGAGTTTACACGATCGTCAAATTTGTTTTTTCCGACATAACCTCCTTCGGAAAGATCAACAAACTTGACATGCTTACTGGGATCTGTCTGCGTTGCGTTCAACGCATCAATCTTAGCCTGCACCTGTCCGGCGAGCTCTTCGCCTAATACCTCGTTAAAGTTCATATGTTTTACCTCCTTTGTCTGAGCCGTACCGGCTTCAGATGTTGCAGTTTTAAGCCCATGCTCAGGGGCTGTCGAGTTAACTGACGCCGTTTAAATGTCCTGCGTCTGGACATATAAAAAAGCACGCTACCTGCGTGCCGTTCTTAACTTATCGCATAGCGCGAAAAGGGTTTGAAGGGAATCGAACCCCTATTCAGTGGTTAACAGCCACTTGTTCTACCGTTGGACTACAAACCCTTATATGGCTTAAAGCCGACGACAGAAGTCCTCTGCATCTGCGGTCTGAGCCCCGCCTGTTTGGCGATGCTCTGGTACATTGCTGACAGCTTGTTGATCCTCTTCTGGCAGTCAGCCCTGAGCTTGTCATCGCCTGCCTGCTGAGCCGCGACTGCGATGTCCTTCTGTCTTCGGATCTCAGTCTCATACCGCCTCATGATCTGCGAAGCTTGATATACGGTGTACTGCTTTCCGTTGACCGTCACCCCTGCCTGATTCACAGCTTCCCATTGCTTCAGCTGTGCTTCGGTGTAACGGGGCTTGTTGTACTTGGTCGAAAAGCTCATGGCGATGTGCTTGCAGTTCCACTCGCCTATCGCTCTGGCTATTCCTGCGTATTTCACGCCGTTGATATCCTCAAAGTCTGCTCCTGACTGGAGCTTCTCAAACTCTTCCCTGAGGAACACGCGCCCCTGTATCGGCTCGTGATCGGGCGCGCTCATCGCATGAGCGGACAGCTCGATGGCGTCATACTCGTCGCCGTATATTTTACCCATCTCGAGGCTTGCCTGTTGTGCGATCTGCCTAACGCCGTCCAGAATGTTCTGCCGGACAGCTGTATCAAGACGCCTGTGGTATCCACTGGGATACTGGATCTGCATGCCGTTGCTTCCAAGCTCCATGATGGACTCCCTCATGGCTGAGTTATAGTCCGTCATCCCGCTGGTCACCGCTATGACCGCCTTATCCACGGTCTCCCTGTATGTTTGAGAGACTACCGTCGTGTTGGAATAATTCCTCAGCGTTTGGGCAGTCTGCACAGCCACAGCTCCGGCGATGTTCTGCAGTACCCGCTTTTCACTGTCGCTCAGGGGACGGTTCTCAACCACCGCCCTGAACCGCGGGTCGTTGATCGTTGTATCGAGCGCCTGCTCGTATACTTTGGCTATCTCACTGACGCCCAAGTTGGTAGCCATCATAAGCTCTGCAGTGATGTCTGCCATGCCCTGATTCATTTCCCGCATGATGATCAGCCAGTTGATCGAGGACGGTGACAGAGCACCTATCCTGTTGATCTGCTCAGCGATCCGCCTTACATATGATCTGTTGACAGATTCAAACTGGGCAACAATGTGATCTATCGCTTTATTCAGCCCGTCGTAATCTGTCATTTATGCCTCCTATGCCTGACCGCCCTCCGGCGGTGTAGGTAGCCCGTCTCCGGTAAACGGCATCATCATCTCCATACCCATGAGATCTTCATCGAGAACAGCTTTGATAGCCGCCTCAGACTGAGCCTTGGTCTCACCGAAGTACCACTGCCTGAATTCTGCCTTGCCCATAAGCCTTGAATTGACCAGCATGAGCTTCTCCTGCACCTGCGCGTCCATGTCAGTGACGATGGAGTCATCCCACTCGAAGGAAACTTCATAGTCGCCTTCAGGCGCGAGATTGTACAGGGTGGCGTATACGTCCATGGCATGGATAACATCCCTGAGACATCGCTCCAGAGCCGCCTGATTGTCTGATACGGTCGCGTATGATCTTTGCTTATTGATCTTCAGCTCAGTGGCTGTCTTAGCCTCTACGTTAGAATCAGATATCGTGCCTCTTGCGAGCCCGACCAAATCCTCGATGATCATAAACAGCTGATTCAAGCCCTTGGTCTGGGCGGCTTCCCTGATCTGAGGAGCAAATACGTGGTAGGACTCGTCTGAGTTCAGATCAACTCCACGGAACAGCCTCTCATTCAGCTTAGGTGATTCCAGCTTCCCGTCTTCGCCCTTCTTAGGACGGAGCACGCTGGGGTCTACATCCACAGCCATCTGGGAAGCCTCAAACTCCCACAGGAAGTTAGAGTACTGTTTATCCGCCTGCTCTATAAGCCTCGTTGCTCTGGAATACACGCTGGCACCCATCGGGCAGTCCACGTCGATAGTGTTTGCGTGAGCGGTCTTAAACCAGCCGTAGAGCTTTCCTCCGGCGTCGGTCAGCTTGGCGTCCTTAGCCAGATTAGCCCACATATTGACGTCCTTGAGGCTCGTCTCAGTGCCTATCGTGTTTTTATTGGTTGACTTGAACGCTCTCTGTGACAGGGACACGCTTCCGTCCTTGTTCGCCGTGTGCCTCTCGAGGCGGGTATAGTGTTTGTCGCCGTCCTCGTAAGTTTCACGGAAGATCACGTCTGACAGCTCACCCTCATCGTCAAAAGCGATCGGGTACAGCGACCAGTCCAGCGTCCAGTCGAAGTTGATATGCCCGTTGTACGGGTATGGTCTGATAACCACACCGCCAGCTGCCAGTGCCTGCTCCAGCTTAGGTCTGAGATTCTCAGCCAGCTTGGCAAATTCGTCCTTGAGATACTGCGCTCTGGGATTCATGACCAGATCACCGTTCTCATCTACCTCAGTACCAGTGATATTCCATTTGAATTCCAGCACCATCTGTCTGGCAACTTCTGAACAAATAAATGACGGCAGGTTCAGTGAGTGCACCGTGCCTTCTCTGAGCCATGGCGCCTGATCAATGTACATCAGGTACCACAGATCCAGTGCATTCTGCATCTCCGTTGATAAAGGAGACTCCACATTCTCTACCTGCGCTATGTCTTTATACGGTATCACTTTACGGATTACCTCCCTTATCAATGATAGTAGTCTGCTGAATAGCATTACTGCCCCTTCCTGCGCCATACTCTTTCCATCGCGTACCGTGTAGCGTCTATCGTATGGTTGTTCTCGTCCGGGTAGCCGCTCATGACTTCACCGGACTCTGTCCTCTCGTACTCATATGTAGTAAATTCCCGCGCCGCTTCAGGGGCGGTATTCGGGTCGATAATAATCTCGTTCAATGACTGTAGCCACTTGACTCCGTATCGTACGCTGTCCGGTCCTTTTATAGCCGGTCGGCAGAACGCCCCGTACTCACGATAGTCCGCTACAGACTTAGGCTCCGCAGAATCTGCAGTGATCAGATCCTGCTGGGTCACACCCTTAAGCATGACCAGTGAATTCCATGTCTCAGCATTAGACTGTTTGTTTACGATGTACTCATCGAAGATGTACAGCTTCTTACGTGTGCTGTCGTAGTGGACTTTCACCCATGCGAACGGGTCTGGATACCAGCCCCAGTCTATGCCCATGAAAATATTGTCGAAGTGGCTCTTCTCTTCCTGCGGGATCTCGCGAACGGTCACGTTCTCGAAAACCTCACCGCCGGTGCCGACCGCGTTGCCCAGATACTCGTGCTCGTACGCACGCGGGTTAGTCGCTTTCAGGTCTTCTGCATCATCAATAAACTGCTGACCGAGCCACTCTTCAGGGACGTCCGTGTAACAGGATTTGTGCCTCAGCGCTCCTGCTCTCGGACGCATAACGTATTGATTCGCCCAGTTGGACTGTGATATCGGCGGGTTGAACGACTTAAAAACGACGTAACTCGGACCACCACGGAGTACAGACTGCTGTACGGATCGGATCTCTTCCTCTCCGGCAAACTCATCCAGCTCCTCGAACCACAGATACTTGAAGTAGCCGTGGGCGACTTTTACTGATTTCATTTTTTTCGCTCTGTCCAGACCACGGAACAGGATCACCTGCCCCGTTGGTTTGTACGTGAGCTTGTACGGTGACGTCGCCACCTTCCACAGATCATTCGCGCCGAGCATCTCTATGCCCCACAGGCACTGCTCAAAAACAGAGGTGCCCAGAGTCGATGCTACCTTACGGAACACTATCGCGTTGGCGTCAGGATCCTGCATCATACCCAGCGGGATCTCGACTCCGATAAAAGATGACTTGGTAGATCCACGTCCGCCGTATAGGTCGTAATACGTGTGCCCTCCATCTACCAGATCCCAGTGAACGGAGTAAAACGCCGGTGCGATAATGTCAGACAGTCTGACAGCTTCACTCACTTGGTGGCTCCCCCTCTTTGTCAGGAAGGGCTGTCACCACGTCAGCTGTCGTATCAATCACCGGTGTAGGTACACCCCTCGGGATGTCACAAACGATGTTGATCGCTGACGTTCTGTTCTCGTCGATGTTACGTTTCTGCTCTGCATCCCAGCCCTCGAAGTTGTTCATGAGGGCGAATTTAGCGCCGTTGGCACCGTCACGGTCAAATAACCGCTCCTCGGTGTAACGCTCCACTCTCATCTTGGCTCGTATGATCGCCTCATTGTAGTCCTTACGCTTGACCGCATATTTCAGCAGATCTTTTCTGGACTTAAAGCCGAGGTGATACGCAAGCCCTGTCACTGTCGGAACATGGGATTCTACGTACACCGGATTGCCAAATTTATTGAAAATGTACTGACCGGTGTCCTCGTCCTTGAGGATGACGCCATCGCACCATGTGAAATAGTCATCAACAAGGCGGTTGATCTCATCTACGTTCTTAAATTTTGGATAGCCGTCTGTCGGTGTTTTTCGTGGCACTCAGATCCCTCCTCGCATTAAAAAAGCACATCTTGCGATGTGCTCTTCAGTGTTATTTCTTTTTAGGCTTTTCTTGCTTCTTAGCAGAAGCGGTCTTTTTCTTGGGCGGCTCCATGCCCGAATTCCAAAGATTGTAAAGATCCTTAGCCTGCCCTTTTTCAAGTTTCACTTCTTTGTACGCCATGCGTGCCTCCTACTGTCTATACACAAGCGCGCCTCGGTCAATGACGTTATGGTATGACCCTGTCGCGTCTTTTATTACGTTGTACCCCATAACAAGAGCATATACGGACATATTGTTCCGCCCACCGCTAAAGTTACTGTTATACCCACCTGTCGCCCTCGCAAACTGCGGGTGGGACGCATCAAATGCACGCGCTAACCGGCTCAGCTGGGAGTCGGTAACAACCCTTGCGGTGGCTGGGTTGAGCACGGCGTTTACCGTGTTCTGCCCGTATCCTGTGCTCCGCCCGCCGTTCATGTCAAAGTATGTTCCTGCGCCGTATGCCTGTCCGTTCAGCTTACCACCGATGTAATTGAAACGGCTGTACAGCATCATGTCGATAACGTCTCTTGACGAAAGTCCTGTCTGATTTCCTGCCGATGTTTTCAGCACGCCGCCGTTAACACTTCGGGACAGTATCTGCGAATTCGAGATATTGTTATCTTGCAAAAATTGCTGAAAATCCGCGCTGTTCAGCACCGTCGGCTTGTCGTTCAGCTGAACGGTATAGACGAATTTCTGTGTAACATCTGATACATCGTTCAGATGATTAGGCAGGTCTGTTTGCTGTGAAAGCTTATACAGCGCCGCCAGCTGTGCATCGTCCATCCCCTGAAGGTTGCTGAGTACGTTGCCTGACGGCATCACCGGAGTGTTCTGCGGTGTAGGAGCCTGATTCTGCACGTTCGGTATCGGGTTCTGCACTCGGGCAGTTGCGCTCTGCAATATTGTGTTGTTTCCTGCGGTACGGCTGTTTGAGCCAGACCCGCTTCTGCTTCCTCTGCCGCCCATGGCGTCCTCCGTTATTTTTTCTTCTTTTCCGCTTTCTCCTTAGCCCGCTGAGCATTTATCTGATCAACCGCTCTCTGCTGGCTTGGGGTGTTCTTATTGAGCCTTTTTGTTGTTCCTGTAATAGTATCCCACCTATCATAGTTTGCAGGTGAATCCTTCTTTGTTGCCATGCGTTACGCCTCCTTTAATCTACTTCTACCACCACTTCGATTTGTCTAAGCGGCAGGTTGCCTCCCGACGGACTTCCTTTGGCTCGTGCCATACTGCCCGAATATTTTACATCTACAATCCGGTAGCTGTTGTGTCCGCCGTTGGTTCCGGTAGCCCCAAGCAAAATCTCGCCAAAGTCTCCACCTGGGCCTTTGCCCGGCATCAACGCTTGCGTGCTTGCCTTCGCCAAGTATGATATTTTTACCTGACGAGTCGTAAATGTCTGGGCATTGGATCCTGCGTTTCTAAAATCGTTATATGACGTTGACAGTATCCTGTTATCACTATACTGAGACCCAATAAGCGCTGATTTTAACTGCGCTATGCTCAGCCCCGCACTTCCACCCGATACGCCAGCCTGTTGTAGCATGGTGTCCAGCGCCCCAATATGATCATATCTGGTCAGATTAAGATTCTGCCCCAGATTGTGCATACCTGACTGGATGCTGTCATACGCAAACTGCTGCTGAGCGCTTAACTGCTGCCCTGTTGCGATTGCGTGGTTCATGTTCTGCGCGAAATTGTATAACGAACCGGACAGAGTTCGTGGGTCAAGATAATCCGCTACAGCCGTTCTTGCGTCAATGTCCATATTCTGATCCAGATAATACTGACGCCCGCCGTGTAACTGATGATACGGGGAAGTATCTGTGTCAGGGAAGTTGACATTCTGGTTCTGCACCTGTTGCGGTGTAGGTTGCTGTTGCTGTAATTGTGGTTGTTGCGCTGGGCCTGCCGCGGTCACGGTGGATGATCCGCCTATCGCGCTTCCGCCCGTGCGCGCGGCAAGCCGGGAGCCTCTTCCTCCCATATTGACCTCCTTTAACTGTTAAGGGTTAGCAACGTCACTCTGAACGTGACGCCGGTTAGTCCTGTTAGTTCTTTCTGGTGAGCGTCCTCAGATACTCATCTGGATCCGTGATCCCTTTTTTCTTAGCATCTGCCTTAGCTCTTTTTTCAAGCTCCTTAGCCTCCTTCTCCGTTACAGAGATGGAGCCTTTTTTGCCTGTGTTCTTTTTTGCCAATAGTTTCGCCTCCTTATCCAAGCTCCCTCTTTAGTATCTTCCACACCTCTACAGAGAGAGGTTTCGCATTCGCTCCGTTTGCACGATAATCTGCGACGCACTCAGCAAGTGCTTCCGACCTATCGTGCTTAGCATAACTGGATACCGCCCGTACAAGGGAATCTATGGTCTGCCCTTTTCCACCCGCCGAATGTTTAACATTGAGCCCCGCTTCATGGATAACCTTGCTTGCATATGTGCATGCATTCCATGCACCGCCTTTTGCCCATTTTGGAAGCACTCCTGCCTGCACATCCTTCTGGATCAGTGCGAGCTCCATGATGTGCCCAAATTCGTGCTCAGGTATCTGCTGGATGGTTGATCCTCTGGGATGACCAAATCGATAGGTACGCGCCAGATGACCCTGCGTATCGTAATACCGCGTATGCAGTTCAATGTCACCAAAAGGCGATGCCTGGGCCATCACTCCTTTGCCCAGATTATCGTGTGCTGTGATCTTCTTTAAAACCCCGACAACCTGCGGGAATTCCTTCAACATACTGTCCATCGAATCAAGTGCGTCCATTGCAAGCTTCGGGTCGATCCTCTGCATATTCTGGAGCCCGACTCTGACGCCATAGTTATTATATAAATCCTGAGCAACGCTCTGAAGGGTTCTCGGCGCTGGCGCCTGAGGCGCATTCGCTGTCAAGCCTCCTGAACTGGCACCTCTGCCTCCCATAGCATAATCCTTTCTTAGTCAACAGTCAACATATTTTAACTATTTTCGTTCTCAGTTAACTCCTCAGTGTCTTCAGACGGGTCTGGAATGACTCGATGTGAATGACGTCCATCCCCTCGGTCGAACACTCTTCCGGCAGGTCGCCTTGCAGTATCAGCCGTGTAGGAGTGAGCCGATCCAGCATTTCCCGGTAGCCGCTGATAAACAGCCTCTTTGCCTCAGCTTCATTCATTATCCCTACTGAGGATATGGCAACCGTGCTGTTCTTGGGCTCCCCGTCGAAGCACCACTCGTAGCTGTCTTCGTCGCCCCAGCTGATCGTCGGGATAACGATCATCCCGTTTAACTGCCAGTAAGCGCCGAGCCAGTGTTTTCTGTAATGGTTGTATATCTGCAGTGCCAGCGGAAAGTCTGTATATGTAGAGAAGTCGGGCGTCATCACCGCCTTAAACTGCTTCAGCATCGGTACGTACCGGTCTGGATCCGCCCAGAACCGGTTAAACTGATAATCGTCCACAAAAAAGTGGATCCCGTGTACCTCGCGCTCATCACATGTCTTCGCAAAGTTGCACCCGATCCACGTATCACAGTCCGTGTCTGCAGGAAAGATCTCCGGTATCTGGTACCGCCCCACACCGTCGAATGTCGCGCGCTGGAGGTTCTCCCAGTTACGGAGAAGCCTGTATCTTGAATTCATATTGTTTCGCCTCCGTGTGCCATGCTCCTGAGACACCTCCGGGCAGGGACCAGCCCCGCCCAGACGTCCAAGGAGAAGGGTAATTATGAAAAAGCACTGTACCTTCATGGCAAGAAAAAACGTCTCACTTACTGAGACGTTTGCTGAAGAAAGCCGTGGGAGTTTTGATCCACGGGTGTGGAGGGTGGAGGCGTACCCGCTCCCACAGTCTTCCACAATAGCATTATACCATTACACAACCGGACAAGCCGGACAAAAGAAATACGAAAAAGTTAAAAATTTTTAATTTTCCTGTTGACAAGTTAAATTTCTTCTGCTATCATACGGTCAGAGTTAAACAAATTTAACCAACAGACAGGAGGATGAGGAGATGAAGGACATGGCACAGCTGAGGAAGCAGAGCGTAGAAGCAATGAAGAGGAAGATGACCAGAGAACAGATGGAGCGCTATATCCTGAAGAGGATCCACAGACAGAAACCGGCGCAGGAGCTTCCCCCGCTCTTCGAGCTTGAGAGGACCCGCGCAGACGGAGACGAAGGACTCGTACGGTACGGCTTTCTCGGTAAGGATATGACCGACGAAGAAATCGAAGAGGAGTTGGATTACATGCGAATCAGGATAAACAGCCCATATGACTGCACAGGCAAGCTGTTCACCGCATGGATCCACTGGCACCGCAACCCAACAGGCATTGTCACATATGCGCATCATATGCGTCTGGATGTTTAAGAAGGGAGGGTAAAAAAATGGCAAGATATTACGAATTCGAACATGAGTACATCATGACAAGCGAGAGAGCATACAGACGGGACGACGAGTATGAAAACCACATCTACTCTGACCGTGAGCTCGAAGTGGGAGACACGATGGTGATGGACGGGCTGGTATGGTTCGTTGTCAGGAAGATCAAGTAAGGAGGACAGGAAAATGAAGATGGCATACGACAAGGGAGAACGGGCAGTGCTGGTGATAGCCCACCTGCGCGACTTCGACGGAGACGTCCAGAAGTGGAAGGACGCGTTCTATGAGCTCTGGAGACACCAGCTGACATGGAGCTTCGCGTACAGCCTCAACCTGAACGAGTCGAGAGCGAACGGCGTGTACGTCGACCTGACGATCAAGCCGAGCTACAGGGAGAACCTGCTGGAGACTATGGAGTCACTGGGCTACCGGAACGTGCAGACGTACGCCACCCACGTAGGAATAGTCGACAGCGGCCGTGATGACGTGATAGACATCGACCTGCTGGTGCTGGATTAGGAGGGCAGGGCATGAGACGCAAGTATACCCAAGGCAGGATAGGAGTGACACCATTCTGGTCACCGTACGCCATACGCAACATGTGCAGGGAATTCCGCTATTACACCTGCGGTGATAACGTGGAATTCGGCAGGATGCTCAGCTTCGTGTCGTCCGTCAAGCCTACCGACGCAAACATGATCACCGTGGCGAACGACATCTTCGACCACTCAGATGTGGAAGGGCTCATGCAGATCTACCACTGCTCAGAGGACGACGTGTTCGTGGGCATCATGAACGAGATAGACAAGCGCGTGCTCCGCATGTACCACGTTAAGGATGACAGGAAGGAGGCAAGGCACGGGGCATGCTGATCACAGGTACGGGTATCATACACGGCAGGGAGCTGGAGACAGTTCTGGCAGACAGGAAGGGGGCGTATGCGATTATCAGACCGGAACCGCTCCAGATCCTTGCCATATCAGACTCGAAAGAGGAAATAGACACTTACTGGCAGAAACTAACCTGCGTAATACCCGCCGACCAGCTGGCGCGGACTTGGTACCGCAGGAGAAAAAATAATCATAACCACAAACAAGGAGGATCTAACAATGACAAGAGAAGAAGCAAGGGCAAAACTGGAACAGGCAAGAGAGCTCATGCAGGCAGTGCATGACGAGTATGTGGACGAGTTCGGAGAGCTCAACCTCGACACCAGAGACAGATTCGACGTACCCGATGATTTCGAGACGCCGGTGGCGATGTGCCTGACACACGCTATCAAGGATCTGGATGAGCCAATCAAGCTCTTAGGCGCGGACACGAAGGGCGGGTACATGGCATGCATCCTCGAGTACATCATGGACGACATGCTCAAGGATCTGCGGAACAAGGCGAAGAAGAAGCAGTTGCGGGCAGAAGACTGACAGGAGGTGGTGTAACGCCGAGGACGATACTCATCCCCATCGACGGGGACGCCCTGAGGCGCGAGATCGAGAAGCGGGGCATGACGATGAAGGAAGTTGCGGGAGCCGTTTACAGGGCTCCCAGCACGATAACAAAAGCCGTGATGCACAACGCTATCCAGCCCGCCATCGTCAGGAGCTTGGATGACATCCTGCACATCACCCCGAGCACGTACGTGATACCACAGCAGGAGCCCGAGCAGGAAGCACAGGCAGATCAGAAACAGGAGCTGGATATCAGCCCGAGCACAGCGGAAGCGCTGTACAAGATAATACATGACGCAGTATACGAAGCCGTAAAGCAGGCTTGGTCAGAATAAGAAAAGGAGAACAATCATGAAAGCAGAGTTATTCACAAGAACAGCAGTCGATTTTGATGACGAGGGGCGTCCGATCTTCGCAGACCTCGATGAAGAGACCAAGATCCTTGAGATGGACGAGCTGGACGAGATCCGTGTCGGACTCGAAAAGATAGTCCTCCTGAGGAGAGACAACGCAATGTCAATCGGGAAAGCATATAACAGGCACGAAGGAGTCGTGTTCAGGCTTACCATCGACGGGATTGAGGCACCCACGACAGGCGTTGATTTTAACAGATGCAGATACTACTACGACCACAATGGAAAAGTGGCTTTAGGGTGGTTATGATTACCTGAGAGACCCTTAGGGGTCTCTTTTTAATTAAAAATATTTACCATTAAGTAAAAGACTTTAGCTGTAAGGTGTTAAGCAGTTAAAGTCTTTTTGCTGGAGTTAAATTTATTCCGGTGCCGGTGGTCGGCTACACAGCTAAAAACTCAAAAGTGGTTGGGCGTGGGGTGGCGCCCCGAATCTCGGGGGTGGGGGGGTGCCCCCTGCCCCAGCGCCTCTGCACTCCGGTGTCCGGTGCCCCTGCGCTCCCGCTCCTGCGACTGCACCATCGTGTACTTTCGGTGTCCGGCGCCTGATCGACCATGCCCTGCCGGATTTCAGCGAAAACACAAAAACCCGCTGTCCCTTGATTTTACAGGGTTCCGCGGGTTTGTGCTTCAATCTCTGCGCTAAAGTATTCTTTTTTCCACAGTTCCTTCGTCTCGTGCCAGATATCGCACGCACGCCTTGCGCGCTCCGTCTGCTGTCATATCTCCGCCGAGCTCCGACGCAACCTCTACCCACGTCCTGCCATAGACAAACCGCTGTGTGAATAGCACGCGCATGTATGCCTCCGGTATCGTGTCGATGTATGCGGTCAGCCTCGCCTCCTCTTCAAGCGCCTTGATCCTCAGCGCATTGATCGTCTGCGCCAGATCCGTTATCCTGATCGCCATGCGCTCTGTGACACTGTCTTGATACTTTGAGTGTGGCATACCGTCATGCTGTGGCGCCGACGCCCCGAGCGACTGATAAAGCTTAGCCAGTCTCTCCTCGTACTGCTTGATCTCCTGATTCAGCCAGTAAAGCTGTGATAGTTCTTTTATCGTCATTGTATCTCGCCTCTCGCTTTGTTAACTCTCGCTTTCAGCGCTTCTAATAGCTCTTCCTGCGCGTTTTCCTTGCCGGACAGGGAATGTACTACCTCTTCGTCCAGCCCGCCTTCTACGATTAATCTGTGAATGATAACAGGGTACCTCTGCCCCTGCCGATGTAAGCGCTTGTTTGCCTGCTGATACTCTTCGAGCGACCACGTCAACCCAAACCAGATTATGTGATGCCCGCCGTCCTGCAAATTAAGCCCATACCCGCATGATGCGGGCTGTGCCAGTAACAGGTCGATCTCTCCTGCATTCCACGCGTCTGCGTCCTGTGCGCCTGTGTACGTACGTATACGTAAGGGTGAGTCTTTCAGCGCCTTGACTATGCGGTCATGATCATGCCGGAAATAGTAGTAGATTATGGCATGCTGTCCGTTGAGCTGTTCGATGGTCTCCAGAAGCGCGTCGATCTTACAGTGATGCACACTGCGCGCATTGCCTTCTGCGTCATAGACTGCCCCGTTGCACAGCTGCAACAACTTACCCGTCAGTGTAGCTGCCGTCGTCGCTGAGATGACTTCCTCGTCCACGCTCAGCAACATATCACGCTCCATCGCTGTGTATGCGTTCTTTGCGCGGGTGTCGAGCTTGACCGGCACATCGTCATAGATGACGTCCGGCAAATCCAGATAGTCCTCTGCCTTCATGCTGATACAAATGTCGTCTATGGCTTTATATATCGCGTCAGGCGCGTCCTGCTTAGGCGCGTATGTAAAAATGACATGCCGATTACGACGATCCGGCACAAAATATATGTCACGGTATACAGATATCGTCCGCCCCAGTCTCTGCCCGCCATCCAGAAGATAAACCTGCGACCACAAGTCCATCAGCCCATGCGGTGACGGCGTGCCCGTCAGCTCTATGATCCGGTTGATGTGTGGCAACATTGATCTGAGCGCCCTAAAGCGCTTCGCTTGGTGGTTCTTAAAACTTGACGATTCGTCCAGAACGACCACGTCAAAGGGCCAGTTTCTGCCGTACTTCTCGACAAGCCACTGTGTGTTCTCGCGGTTGATCACATACACGTCTGCCTGCGCCCTGAGCGCGTCTGTACGCTGTTTTAGCGTGCCGGTGCATACCGACATCCTCAGCATGCTTAAATGCTCCCATTTTTTGAGCTCAGCGCCCCACGTCGACTCTGCTACCTTCAGCGGTGCGATAACCAACGCCTTCCTGTACGCGAATCTATAGTACTTAAGCTCCTGCAGTGCTGTCAGGGTGATGACCGTCTTGCCCAGTCCCATATCAAGGAACAACCCGAGCTTCGGCGTGTCAATGATCCTGTTTATACAGTACTGCTGGTATGAATAAGGCTCAAATTGCATAATTCCTCCACGATCTTATCAATCTTTGCATAACTGTCCACTGAAGAGTACACGCGGAATCCTCTCTGCCGTAAGAGGTCCTGCACATACCTCTGCCTTGGGCGCTCCTTCCTGCCCGGTGCTTTCAGCTCTACGAATACAGCCACTCCGCCCGGCATCAGGATCAGCCGGTCCGGCACTCCCGTGTAGCCCGGTGACTCAAACTTCAGGCACATCGCGTCTGGGATCCACTTCTCCACTGCCTGCTTCAGCCGGTGCTCTATTGCTGACTCTCTCATGTTCTGCCTCCTCTTCCTGTCAAATCGTCATGGATTTTATGACGATCCGTCATGATTTCTATGACGCTTTGACATATTGTCATGTATTTTATGCCGTTCCGTCATAGATTTTATGACGCTCTGACATTGATTTTATGCCGTTTTGGCAGGATTTACGGGCGTGCGAGCCCTCCCGCTCAGGGTGCGGTCCACCAGTTTACATTTTTTCACTTATTTTTTCACTTATTTTTTCACTTATTTTTTCACTTATTTTTCACTTATTTTCACTCGCCCTGCATCCCGCACTTATTTTCACTCACCCTGCATCCCGCATCCCGCATCCCGCGCTTTTTTTTGCATCCCGCATCCCGCGCTTTTTTGCGTCTCTGCGCCTCTCGTCTTTTGCGCCCCTGCCTCCCGCGCCCCGTAACTTGTAACGGCATTTTCCTATACGCGTATACGTATTAGGCGTACAGGCGTTTTAGGCGTTATACGTATACACCTATATACCTATTATTATTATTTCTATAGAAAAGAATGTTACATTGTTACAAAGTATATTATTCCTTTTATTTATCACGTTTTTTTGCATAACTTTGAGTGTTACACCGCTGTTACATCGTTACGCCTCACACGCCTGCATCCCGCACGTTACACCAGCGTTACATCGGGATGTTACTCGATCCTGAAGCCTCTTTGCACGTTGTTTGGTCCGACTCTCAGTGATGCTGGCGCCTTTTTTGTTTTCAGTATCAGCGCCAGTATCGAATTGATTTCCTGACTGTCGCTTTTCCTGATATCTTTCGGTCTGAAGTTCAGCCGCTCCACTAAAACCTCATAAGACGAGATTCTATCCCTTTTAACAAGTTTTGTACCATCCTTGTCAACGCACTCTGCCCTGCCCGTTAATACTGCTCCCTGTTCTGTTGCGGACGGTTCTGCGTGTGTTACCCAATAGTCGCGTCTTGCATCGTCTCCATAGCTCAGCCAGCCCTCGGGTACCATACGTGACACAAACGCTGAGATAAGTCCTTCTTTGATGTTAGCCTCGCGGTGCTCCTCCTGAGCCTGTCGTGCTATCCGTTCCATCTCTCCGGTAAGATAGAGTTTCTCGCCCATCTGCCACCTTACCTTAGCCTCAGCCCATATCTGGCGGACGACGTCCTCGGTAAGATCGGTGTCTACAGTGTACTTGCGCGGTATCACGTCCACGTCCACGGGCCAGAAGCGCCTGTTGCCTGTCGTGTCCTGCAGTATAAGGTTCTCGTTGCTCGTACCGAAGAAAACACAACGGCGCGGTCTGTCCTTGACGCGCCTGTCATAAGCGGCGCGGTAACGGTCCTGCGACGCGCTGACGAACGACTTTATGGACGAAACCTCACTGCGCTTGAACGCGTTAAGCTCCTGTACCTCGACTATCCACACGCCCTGCAACAGCTCGCTCGCCTCCTTGCCGTCGAACGACCGGATGTTGTCCTGAAACCAGCCCATGCTCATTCTTCCGAACAGTGTAGATTTTCCTATCCCCTGCGTTCCGCACAGGATCAGCATGCTGTCATGCTTACAGCCCGGTATCATGGCGCGTGCGATGCCAGCAGTGAATGCCTTGCGCGTTACTGCGCGCACGTATGGCGTGTCCTCGGCGCCTAAATAGTCAATAAGGAATGTGTCCAGACGGTTCACTCCGTCCCACTTCAGTCCTTTTACAAAGTCCTGCAGATCATCGAATGCGTGCGCTGATGTGTACACGTTTACCGCCGCGTCGATGTTGCGTTTACTGTTTACTCCGTATACTTTTTCCATGTACCAGTACATACCGCTGTCATCGTCGTCTGACCATGCTCTTCTTTTACTCCGCTTATTCCGCTCCAGCGGTTCATTCTGCTTGTCCCACGGCAGTGTGTCTCGTACCTCCACTCTCCCTGAAAACTCGTTCAGGGCAAAGCGGTCTTTAAGCCTTGCATCGTTTTCCATGATGATCAGGCAGTTGTCGATGGTGTTCTTGATGGCTCCCGATCCTGCAGTGATGTCAAGCTTCTGCATCCAGCTCAGGTCATCCTCCTCAGGGCTGACCACGTCGATCTGTGTCTGATCGACTACCGACTGAAAGTCCTTCAGCGCTTGGTCATGGCGTTCCTTAGTCATAAGCGCGCTAACCTTGCTGTCCTCGGTGGCATACTCGCACATAGCAATGTATGACGGCAGTTTGTTGTTTGGCGTGCCCTCTTTAGCCTGTGCATCCCTGTCCCCGAATTTGTGCAGTCTGATCATATCGAACGCGTTAACGAGCCTGCCGCTGCATGGATCCGTCGCATGG
>RHMF01001533.1_pt1 | contig 29509 bp, 37 predicted proteins | sample 5365151 | NCBI WGS metagenome assembly RHMF01 (sample SAMN10266501, study PRJNA497801) | feces metagenome | isolation source: feces | host: Bos taurus | place: China: Prairie of Fairy Mountain | collected 2017-08-14 | reverse complement strand
TCTGTAAATAAAACCAATCCGCTCCGTTCTCCACCGCTTCTTCCGCCACAAAAAAATACGACGATATGGTTTTGCCATATCGCCGTATTTTGGCTATGGGCTACAAAAAAGATATATTCTGCATTTTTGCGTATGAATTCGAACTCTCACATAATCGTTAGCTTTTAGTGAAATCGTTCGCTTGCGCTCACGGTGAAATAATTCACTCCGTGAATTGTGAAATATTGCTCCCGTTGGTCGCAATGTGAAATAAAATTCGCCTCCTCACATTTGCGGAGCAAATATTTCACAGCGAAGCTATTTCACTTGGCGAAGCCAAATTTCACTCGCCGCAGGCGAATTTCATTGAAAAAAGCACTTGCTTTAGAGTCGTACTCTAAAGGACAGTTCTTTCGCAGGATATGGCATAGCCCACACGGGCTATGCCTTTTTCCTTTATTCAAGCGGATTTCAGCGGTTTATCACGCATTTCTTCCATTGCCGAAATTAGTTCTTCTTCGGTGGGAATATTGATAATTCCGACTGCAGTGAAGTAAATATCGATTGGAACGTGCTTGTGGCCGTGTTCATCTTTCGTACTGTTATGAACATCTATCCGCTTAATCAATGTGTTTACAATCGTGGGTGTTAATTCTTTTAAGTCAGTACACTCACGTATCGCCGTAAGAAAAACATTCAAATTTATTTTCTCTTGTTCGGCATCTCTGACTTTCTGCTCGTCGTGTTCAACTGCGGCGAGCAATTCTTTTTGCTCTTTTTCATAGTTGGCAGACATACGATAAAAACGATCATCGGAAATCTTACCGAGCACATTATCCTCGTAAATGCGTTCGATTAACATATCAAGTTCTTTAATGCGCTGTTTGGCTTTTTCGATTTTTGTTTTCATTGTTCTTATCGTAGTTTCTCTACCAAGTGTGTTTTTCTTTGCAAAAAGATAAAGGAATACCGGCTCATATTCTGTAACATACTTCGCAACCTTTTGGATTGCTTCAAGCACCATTTCTTTAAGTACCACATCACGAATATAATGAATGGAACAAGCACCTCTGTTTTCCTTATACTGTGAACAACGATAAAACTCTTGATGTTCTTTAATGCTTTTAGCGGCGGCGAAGTAAAGCTTGGAACCGCAATCTGCACAGTATAAAAGCCCTGCGAAGATACTTGTTTTTCCTGTAGCAGTGTTGCGACGTCGTGACCTTCTCAGTTCAGCAACCCTATCAAAAGTATCTTCATCAATGATTGCCTCTTGGGTGTTCGGAATAATCTGCCAATCTTCTTCGGGGATATGAACAGTTTTCTTCACCTTGAAACTAACATAGGTAGTTTTGAAATTGACAGTACATCCCGTATATTGCCTATTTTCAAGAATATGAACGACAGTTGCTTGATCCCATTTATACGGATTTGCAGGTCTTTTGTTCGAGGTTTTTCTACCAATACTGTAATAATATTCGGTTGGGCAGACAACCTTTTCATCTTCCAAACGTCGTGCAATTTGCATCGGACCAAGTCCCGCAATACACAACTCAAAAATATATCGAACAATTTTTGCGGCGGGTTCTTCAATAATCCATTGCTTGGAATCTTCGGGCGACTTCATATACCCGAATGGAACCGCTGCTGATACACGCTCTCCGTTATCCGCTTTTGCTTTCCATACTGCTTTTATCTTTTTGCTTGTTTGCTCTGCATACCATTCATTAAATATATTATGAAATGGCATTGTTTCGAGTCCCGTGCCGGTAGAAGTGTTTACGTTTTCTTGGATAGAGATAAAAGTCACTCCGAGAGACGGATACACCACCTGAGTCAACCTACCCATTTCGATACTCTCACGACCGAAACGAGAAAGGTCTTTTACGATGATTGTTCCGATCTCACCGTTTTCAACCATTCTCTGCATACGCTGAAAATCGGGGCGATCAAAGGTAGTGCCGGAAACACCATCATCCACAAAGAATTCGGTATGAAGATATCCGTGCTGCTTTGCATACTCTAATAATATCTGTTTTTGGTTACTGATACTATTAGATTCATCCTCTTGTTTTTTCTTTCTTTTATCTTTCCTTTCTTCCACTGACAAACGACAGTAAAGAGCAGTTATTTTTACTTTATTCTCGGCTTTCTTTTTTGCCATTATTAACTCCTTTCTGTGAAGCCGAGCATTGTATATTTGGGCGAACCTATTATACAATGCCCGACACACGTATAACAAATCTATAGGTTACAATTCTTTCGCTAAAATTAGCGCTTTGAATTGCTGTAATATTGTTTCTTTGCCTTCTATATCGAAATTGGCGGTAACATCATAAATCGTTCCACCTATCTTTTTAGAAAAGCATATCTTTTTAGGGACTGTTGTTACGGGAATAGGCGTATCTTTAAGATCCTTGCTTTTCGGAAGCGCATACTCCTGTAAATCAATAGGACGTGTATCATCTACACGTCCCATACCTCTCATAACAAGAATGTCTTTAAAATTACCTTTTTGCATCATACGATCACCTCGCATCCCTTTGTTTCATTCGGTAGTTCTTTTCACAAAGCTTTATAATTTCATCTTCGATTTGCTGAACCGTGTAATTCTTCGGGAAATACTTGCGGAGTTTTTCGGTAGGAATCTTGACTCGTTCCTTTTGGTTTGCTTTTTCTTCCTCCATAATTTCCGCAATTATTTCGGGGGTCAGACCTTCGCCTTGGCTTATCTTTTTAAAGCGGCAAGCCTGCGAAAGTGACGGGGTGCAATCGCTTTGCTCAATCTGCTCCAATAGGTCTTGTTGTTCCTGTTCGTTGAGATAGGAAAGCTCGACAGCGGGAGTGAATGAAATACGCCCCTCATCCACGTATTGCAGAATTTCGGGGATAAGATTTGTAAGACGGATATAACGGCGCACTTGGTTTTTGCTATCTCCTGTTTCTGCGCCTACAAGGTCGGCAGTTTCTAACTTCCCACCAAGTTGGTTGGAAGTTAAATCAGAACGCCAACCCTGATGCTTCATAGCATCGAGTTTCATTTTGTAAGCAAAGGCTTTTTCGCTCGGTAAAACATGCTCTCGGTGAAGATTACTATCCACAAGCACAATCGCCGCCGCATCACGATCAAGAGAAACAATTAAGGCAGGGACTTCTGTAATCCCTGCCTTTCTGCTTGCCATAACCCGTCTGTGACCGGATATGATCTCATATTCATCTGTGGAATTTTCAAGTGGTCGGACTATAACGGGAGAAACAATGCCGTGTGTTTTAATGCTTTCGGCAAGGGCTTCCATTTCCTCGTTGTCTTGAACCTTGTAGGGGTGGTTTTCAAATGCGTGTAATTTATCAATAGATAAAATTTTCTTGGTACTTTTCATCGTTCTTTACCTCTTTCTTTATTCTTATTTAAATTATTTCGTTTCATTTCGATATTGCGTTCAGCCTCAAGGAGCGCCTTGATTTTCGGAATGTGTTCCTCAATGCGCATAGCAATTTTGTATTCCTTTCGCAAGGGAGTAATTTTCTTGGTTATCTCCTTGCATTGTTCTTTGAGCGCCGCATCTTCTTCGGGTGTTTTGACACGGCGCAGTTTCAGCCGTAGTGCATAACGTTCCTGCTCCAATTCGGAAATGCGGGAAGATAAGTTCTCTTGGAAATCTAACAGTTTTTTCGGGGAGTCGAGATTGTTATCGCAAAGCAGATTATATTCCTCGATATACCGATCCAACTTTCGCATTTCTGCTCGCATCATCGGAGATACGGGGCGGTTATCGTATTCTTGGGTATTGCCCACGATGCATATTTTAAGAAGCTCAATAAAGACTTCGAATAACACAATAATCGTGTCATCCCATCCCGATATATACTTATCTCTTTCAAGCACAAGAAGCGGTCGTCTTTTCGGTGTCACAAAGGTATAGAGTTCGGGTTTGCGCTGATTCTCAAGGCACCGTTTATGAATATTTTCCTTAGAATATTGCTCCCCAAGACTGCTGATACGGACCGCACGTTTCCAACCGTCTGCATACACAGAGGGGTGATCATAATAAAAGTCACGTTCAAATTTGTAGCCAAGTGTTTTAAGGTAATATTCAATTTCCCTAAACGAGCAGCTTTGGGATAGTGCTTCATCCACATCTTTTCGTAGCATATCTCGGTGGGTCATACCACCATTTTTCTTTACCCAATATTCTTTCTTACTACTGCCTTTAAATTTGCTTGGTGGAAGCACACTCTTTCCACGTTCGTTGCAAATGAGGTCTGAAATTTCTCTGAGCTTGTAGTGGTCGGAAACGTGGTTTTCAAACTTCCTGCCCGTTTTAAAGGAAACGGAATTCACAACAATATGATTATGAATATTGTCGGTGTTGAGATGGGTAGTAATGACAACCTCGTATTCCTTCCACATACGCTTTGCGGTTTCAATTCCGATTTGGTGTGCTTCATCGGGAGTAACCTCATCCGTCTTAAAACTTTGATACCCGTGATAAGCAACATTGCCACCAAACTTTCCGTAGCGCTGTTTTGTTGTCATCATACATTGATATGCTCTTTGCTTCGGACAGTTAATAGCGGATACATACATTGTTTGGTCGGTTTTATCATCGTTTTCCGCATAACGAAGAGTCGCATATAAATCTTCATCCAAGTATTTTTTATCGGTTGTTTTATCGGGGTTGTTAGCGTAATCAATAACTTCCTTTAGTCGGGACTTGACAGGCCAGAATCCGGTGGTTGCCAATTTCTTGCCTCCTTTACGATTTCACTCTTGCTTTGTTTGGGCGCTTGAACAAGTTGGGCATAAATTTCATCAAAAAGTTTTAGTGCCGCCGCTTCCACTTCGGGAGATAATTCTCGGTTAAGCAGTTCACTTAAACTTTCGTTGAAATCAAAAAAGGCATCGGGAACGGCTGCTTTCACAGCATATCCCAACGCCCTTTTACGGAGATATTCAGCCACGGGAATCCCGCAGCATTTTGCAATTTCGGTTATCTTCTTTTTCTCGGTGGGAGATACACGAAGATATAACCGACAAGGTTTTTCTTTGGGTGTTTTATTCATTTATATACCTTCTTTCTTTTATCGGGGTATTAGGGGTGTCCCCTAAAGATGAAATAGGCAGAGCTGCCTATTTTGAGTTGGAACTTGCCGTACAAGTTCCCTGCTTGTTACGGTGTAAGACACACGCATTTTGCGTATATCTTCCATTCTCCGTGACTTGCACCGTGAGGGAGCGAACCTTGTTCGTGCAAATCTTTCGGTTGGTTCTACTTTTCTTTAATATTGGCACCACATTTTATGTGAGTGCCGTCAGTTTCTTAAAATAGTGGAAACCTTGTATGGAGTGGTGGCAATTTCTTTTAGAAATGCCATCACAGTACCGTCAAAAGCAGAGATATTTGTCACCTTAAAAGTTGTCCATAAAATCCATAACGGTTTCTTCCGTTTCGGCTGTATTTTCTTTTTCGGCAGGAATTTGTGCAGGCGGTGTCTGCACAAGTTGTAGCAGACCGCCGAAAGGATTGGCTTTTGCCAATTCCTCTTTAATGGTTATAATCACTCTTTCAAGGAAAGCATCTTCGGTTGTCACCCTTTCGGATAGCTCCAAATATTCGCAAATAGCAGAAATGACCGCTTTGCTGTACGAATGGTCTGCGCCTTGCAGATACTCATACGCTTTGCGGTCATTTTCCTTATCCAAATTAAAACGGATTTTTAAGTTTTTAATACTCATACTGCACCGCCGTTTCTTTTGAGAGAGATAAGTGCCATATACTCATATCCTTTTGCGGTGGCACAAATATCTTCGTTGATAATAACCCTGTTTGCATCATAATCAGCAAAGTTGCGTATAAGGCAGCCACCGCCGCCGACTACATAGAGTTTCATCAGTTTCGGATCATAATCGTGCTCACGCAGACGGCGGAAGATACCGGCGGTGTATTCCTTTGCGGTTTTAACTACCGTATCAAGATACTGTTCGTCAATATCTGCCGTGCCTTTCTTTAAGATTTCCGTAACAATAGTATCATCAAGAGCGGCGTGGTGCACCTTCATCATCTGCTCACGGATAAGCAGAGCGCACTGATGGGTGCCGTACTTTTCGGTAAACATTTTCTGCGCATCGGGTTTCTTGTTTACGATACGGAGCAGATTCATTGTGCCGTTGCCAATATCGCAGAGCATATTCACACCGTTAAAATCACCGAGCGTTTCGGCAACGGCGGCGAACCCCTGCGGATAGATTTCTGCGCCTACGATTTTAATGCGGTATTCGGTACCTCTAAAGGTAAAGACAACCTTATTGTTTTGAAGCAGATATTTCTTAAAATCTGCTTTCTGCTCACTTACCCAAGTAAGGGGTAAGCCTGCGGCGATGAACACATTAGCGTTAGTAACACGCTCACGTCTGAGTTCACGGGCGATGGCGGCAAGGGTGAGAACATAATAGTCCTCATCGGTAAACTTGTCCGCCGTGAATTCCTTATGACCGACTCCGATGGAATAAAACTTTCCGTTCCATACGAGCAGGTCGCTGACAAAGGTGGGTTCGGTATCGCTTTTCATCACTCCCGTCGGGAAACAACAGTTTGCCGTTTTCATATTCCCGTAACCGTGGTCGATACCGATAACATACATTTCATTAAATTTTTTCATTTTTACATTTCTCCTTTTTTACTTTAATTTGTTTTGTTTTTGGATTTGTTCAAATAATTCTTGGTCGCTCGGCAATACCGCATTTTTGAAATAGTTGCAGTAAATACCATAGATAGAGATAAGCTGCACACAGCGGTGGGCTTCTCCATCGTCAAGCAAAATGCAGTTACCGTCCTTGTCACAGTTAGCGCAACAGGTCTTAACAAGGCGGTGAACCTTATCTGCTTGCTTTGATGTGATCTTTAGCATCGTCTTTTCCTCCTTTCTGTTTTCGGGCAACAAAAAAGCCGCCGGTTTCCCGACGGCGATGCCCTGTGTTTGTGAGGTTTTCGCTCCCTCACTTATTAGAATGTAGGAAAAGTTGAAAATCAAATGGAATAGAGCAACAATATAAAAACAAAAAACGCAACACGCCCAAACTCTTGTATTTACGGCGGTTTCGTGATATAATAATTTTAGAGTATTGTTATCGAAACAGATATTTATAAAAATTATTTCAAAAAAATATTTTTTGTCCCAATCCGGACAAAGTACGTTTTAATGGACACTACCTATGATAGAATTTAGAATTAATATGGAGGTTAAGCCGAAAATGGATAAAATCAGCTTTTTTAGTGCCGATTATCGTGACGGCAGAGTGCATATAGGCGGCAAAAGTTATCCTGTGGGAACCTTTGCAACGCATCTCTTAAATCAGTTTTATGAAAATGATACCGCCGCCCGCATCGGTGTTTTTACCACCGATAATTGGCAACTTGAAAATATGCTCAAGCTCGGATATCTGAATATATCCGATTACGTGAAAGCCGGCGAACGGATGGTAAATATCTTTACCGCACTTCCGTGGCTCAAACCCTTTGATATGCTCGGTACAAACGATGAACGTAACAGAGTTGCCGAACTGTTCTCAGAAGAAAACGGTGAAACCATAAACGAATACTTTCGCCGTGCCAAGATCGGAGAAATGGACAGTACACAAGCGATGTTTCATCACTTACCGAAAGAATACGATAAAGGTTTCTTTGACGGTGCTGAGCGTTTAATTGCGGAGGTTAATTTCACCCTTAAATTTTACGATACCTTAAGTGATGATATCCGCAACGCTTTCCATAATCTCAGAGCTTTTACAGTCCGTGTAGATGATGCCGACCGTCTTGATGAAGAACACCTATTGCCAATAGCTTTAGAAGTGTTCGGCTCGGTACCGTTCCCCGTAACAACGGAATACGTTCCCATTAAAAAGACGAGCAAAAGCACTACCGCAACACTTGCCCGAAGATTGTATTTTGATAGCTATTACAGTTTTGTGGTTACCGACTTTTTTGAGGGATTACATCACGGACATTATCCAAGACAATGCGGTATTTGTAACAAGTATTTCCTTATGACCTCTGCCCGCCGTCAGCAATACTGCAACGGTATCGCACCATACGAAGTTCGAGGTAGAAAAACCACTTGTCGCAAATATGCCGCAAGCATTAACCGTAAAGAACTTGCCGCCGCAGATCCCGTTGTAGATATTTACAACCGCCGTTGTTCCGCTATCCGTACCGAGAAAGGCAGAGGTACCATTACCGAAACCTTTGCGGTTATGGCTACGGAGTTGGCTAAAGAATATAAGTTCAAGGCATTACAAAATGCCGATTATGCAAACGGGCAATATGCTCTGGATATGAGCCGTGAAAAGCTCTATGCCGAAACAGATAAACGATTAAAGTAATCCCAAACACGCACAAAGGAGGTGGTTGCCGTGAAGGAATGGGAAAAAGAACTCGTAATATACCGTTTAACTCCGGCACCGCCGAAGGAAATCGACCTGCAGAAATATATCTTAAACTACCTTGCTCAGAAAGAGGATAAATATATTTCTTGGTTTCTCCATTACTATGAGCGCACGTTAAATGAAAAGGCGATGGCGATTGTTCAGGACTATGCGATGTACGGACATTTCTTGGATATTAAGCAAGCGTATGTAATAGGGATGCTAAAAGCATTGCAGGACTACGATCCGGAACGAAGCGTTCCATTTATCGTTTACAAAGAATATGCCACAATGCGTGAGGTTCACGAATATATCCGTTCAATGCGAACCGGCTTTACAATTCAGAGCTACGATGAGTATTTGCGACTGCGCAAGGCAATGCGACTTTATCGTGAACTCGGCAACAAAAGCGATGATGCCACTTTGGAGAAAATAGCGGAGGCCATCGGCACAAGCAAGGAAGATGCCGCTGAAATTATCCGCTGTGGTATTCAAAATATGCAGTTCGTGGATTTCTACCGTCAATATGCGGATGAAGATAGTGAAGAAAGTCGAGAAGAAGTTGCACACGACAGTTCTTCCGAGCCGGACAAGATATTCTTTAATTTAGAACGCACCGAAGCAGTTATGACGGCGTTCGAAAATCTAAACTATCGTGAGCGTGCGATGGTATCGGCGCATCTTGGTTTTTGTATGGAATGTTATGCTACTCATTATTACGACAAGGACGATTTGGACGAGGATGGCAAACCGATACGAAAACCCATACCCGAAGAAGCCTTTATCGACATAGCCATCGACCACGGATTGGCTTCACCCGATACCGCCGATAAAACATACCGCAAGGCGCTTAATAAGATAAAAAATGATCTTAAAAAGCAAGGCATAGATAAGGCATAAAAACAAAAAAGCCCCGTTTGGAGCGCAGTAAATTCTGCATTCCTAATGGGGCGATTTTTTGATTTATAGGGTATCTTCTTTTCCACGATACACAACAAATTTGCAGAACAGAAATTCCAGCACAAAGTTTGTAAGGATTGTTACAATTAAAATCACAAAATCGTTTGCACCTGCGCCTTCGGCTAAATTACCGAGATATGTAGACAACGGCGTGAATACCAAATAAAATCCAAATACCTTTGCCATTGCTACAGGCACATTTGCCGCCGACTTGAAGGTGTAACGACGATTCAACGTAAAATTCCATAAAATTGATAGCACCAATGAAATTAAATATGGAATCCAATAGTCCTTAATAAATATTTCGAGCAGTGCAAATGTGCCGATTTGAATTACACCCGCCGATATAGAAAATAACGTAAATTTAACTGTCTGCCACAATTGTTTCTTTTTATCACTCATATTATTCTCCATCAAAATCCGCCCAAAACTGCTTAACGGTATTTTCATAACCGTCTTTGTCTACAAGATAACTCATACCGTGCTCGGCACCGGGAACAACGAACAGTCGCTTTTCGGATGCGCAAGCCTTATAGTTCTCATAAGTCATTTCAATCGGCACAAAGTTATCGTCTGTACCGTGAATAAACAAAACAGGAACTTTGCAATTTGAAAGTGCTTCAATTGTAGAGTATGAATCGGAGGACATTTGAATTCGTTTTTGACAAATATCCTTGGCGGCTTTACTGTGTAGTCCATAAGGAATATGGAAGTTATTCTCAACCACGTGTTTCCAAATGGCATGCGGAGAGGTAAAGGCACAATCAGCAACGATGCCTTTCACATTTTCGGGCAGTTCAAAGCCTGCCGTCATTAAGATTGTCGTTGCACCCATCGACACACCACCGAGATAGATCGGCAGTTTTGCATCAGTACGCTCGTTTACCCAATTTATCCAATCAAGGCAATCGTATCGTTCCAAAAGTCCGAAGCCCATATATTCGCCGCCGCTGTTACCCTGACCACGCTGCTCGGCAAAAAGAACCGCACAATCGTTATCAAACCAAAACGGAGCGATAGCACCGAAATCCTGCGACCAAGTAGAACGCCAGCCGTGCATAGCCACAATGATTCTTTTGGCATTTTCGGGACAGTACCAATGACCGACAAGCAACGTTCCGTCCTGTGCGGTAATTTCCACCCGTTCATGTTCGATGGCTTCGAGCGTTTGTGCGGCTTCATAATAGATGCAACCGTTTCGGAAAGGTCGCCGGATGCCATCAGCTTTTCTTTGTCTTTTGTCGCACTTTTGGGGCCTTCACGGTCAATAGCGAGCTTCATCAGATACTTGGTCGTATAATGATGAATGAAACCAAAGGCTGCCGCACCTGCAGTTGCAATACCTGCACCGATTAAAATATTTTTTGTGGATTTTTTCAATTCAAAGCACTTCCTTTAAATAATTATATTTCCCGCCAAAGCGAAAAATAAGTATGTAAACGGCAAGACAAATAGCAGACTATCAAAGCGGTCAAGGATACCGCCGTGTCCGGGAAGAAGATTGCCGTAATCCTTAACACCGACAATTCGTTTGACACTTGATAATGCCAAATCTCCAAACTGACCCACGACTGAAGCCAATAGCAAATACATAATTAAAGCCGTATAATTCACTTGCAAAACGTTGGGTTCAGTATAAACGCTACTAACATAAGAATGGCAACTGCATATACCGTTCCACCGATACTGCCTTCTATCGTTTTCTTGGGACTTATAATAGGCGCCAACTTACGCTTGCCACAACCTCTGCCGACAAAATAGGCGGCTATATCGGTTATAACCGGCACCAATATCGTCATTCCCAAAAGATAGATGCCGCCATTCATTTCCCGAATACCTGACATACACTTAAAAAAGATAACCATCATAGCCGCAATACATACGCTAAGCCACGGCTTTACTTCTTTTAAGGTGCGAACATTCAGCATCAGATAAGCAAACAATGAAATTGCTGCAATAAAGAACAGAACAACGATATTTTCAAAATGCGGAATAGTAACAGCCGATATCAAAACGGCAACTGCACAACTGATATAGTAAACTGTCTTGTTATTCTTTAGCTTGGTTGCTCTGTAAAATTCATATATTGCCTGCACGCTAAGGGCGGCGACCGTCATAATCAACACCCACGGTATGTGAGAAAACAGCATAACGAGTGCCAGAACAACCGTTATTCCTGCACCCGTGATAATTCGTGTCTTTAACATAAAAAACGTTCCTATCTGATTTTTCCGATTTTCTTTTGTATCTGCTCCATTTTGTTATCAAGCATTGCCGCTGATTCAGCACATTCACGCAGTTCTTCAGTGATTTCCTTTGAAACTTTTACGTCTTTTTTATAACGGATCTTGTGTTCAAGACTTGCCCACCAGTCCATCGAGATGGTGCGGAACTGCACTTCTACCTTCATAGGTCTTTTCTCATCGTGAAGATAAATAGGAATTTCAACAATCAAGTGCAGGCTGCGGTAGCCGTTTGGTTTGGGATTGGCGATATAATCTTTTTTCTCAATCAGCGTAATATCGTCTTGTTTAAGAAAAGCTTCCGCAAGTGTATAAATATCGCTTGGGAAACCGCATATAACCCGAACACCTGCAACATCGTGCAGATTTTTCTCAATGCTGCTTACCGTAATCGGCACGTTCAGTGCGGCTAATTTATCGCCGATGCTTTCTACTGATTTTAGTCTTGTCTTTATGGTTTCAATGGGATTACGGTCGTATTCTAAGGAAAGTTCTTCACTAAGAACGCGGAACTTTGTTTCGACCTCCATCATAGCGCATTTATAATACGCCATAAGCTCTTTATAAGGTGCAGCATATGATTTAATCCAATTCTTTATTTCCTTCTTTGGAAGTGGGAGTGCCGATAAAAATAACCGATTCCAATATTCCTGATTTCCATATTTGTCCATTAGTCTTTGCCGTCCTGTTCTTTCTTTTTCTTAGTTGAAGTAATTAGATTTGTAAGTCCAATAATAATCGCCACCAAAAGTGGTAGTGTTGCAATAACACCCGAAATAATACAAAGTATAGCAACGGTGGGATTGGTTACCGCCGCAAGCATTGTCGGGTTATTGTAGGCAAATGCTGCTACCGTAAACAATAAAACGGCTATAAGCGTTGGAATTATGATAAGCAATGCGATTAAAAATTTCATTTTATCACCTTACAAGGCCGCAACCTTTTCTTTAATAGCGGCAGCTTTCTGTGCTGTTGCGGTATAGGATGTAACCCCTAAAATTGTTTCGCCATCAATCTGCAAGGAGGTTGGGCGGTCAAATTCTACGGTAATTTCCTTTCCTTCAAAAATATCCACGTGCTTTGTATGCCTTACATGCTCACCCTTAAAAAGCGAGGGGAAAATCATCAGAGTTTTCAGCTTGCCTGAATTGTGGAATATCATTGTTGAAAGCATCCCCGAATTACGTTTCTGCCGAGGTACAGGCATCATACCGCCGCCGTAATATCTTCCGTTCATCGTAGGCGCAATCCACACCTTTTTATATGTATGTGTTTTGCCATCTACCGTAACCTTGGCGCTCGTCGGCTTGTAGTGGAATAGCAGTCCCTTAATAGCAATAGAGGTATAGTTGACCTTTTTGCCGGGTATTTTTTTGAGATTATCACCAACCTCGCAACAGTAGCCGTCGATACCATAGCCAACACCGTTGATAAAGCGATACTTTTTACCATTTACAACAACCGACGGCAGATTTTTTAAATATTCTGTTATTGAAAAAGGGTTACATTCTTTCATATGCCCTAAATCATTGGCAAAATCGTTACCCGTTCCGTTAGGGAAATACAAAATTTCATTATGAATTTCAATACCGTCCGTGCGGTTGATAAACCAATTCAGTGTTCCGTCACCACCGGCAAGGATAATGTAATCTTCCTTACCGAGTCCCGATAAAAAAACATCATAATTACTTATCTGTGTTACATCTATGTATTTGATTTCATCATCTAAAATAATTTCTAAGTTTTGTACGCTCTCCATACTGTCAGAAGCGCCTGCTTTTTTATTGTAAAGAATATATGCTGTTGCCATAATAATTCTCCTTTTTACTTCTTTGATAGGTGTTCACTGAGGGCAGTTTTTACTTGCTCACCGATTTTATCTGTCTTCGTACTTTTAACTTGTCCGGCAGGCAAAACATCCAACACATCAATATAGACATCGGTATGGTGGAACGGATATTTTTTGTGAATTTGTTCTGTTCCCGATACAGCAAGAACAACTATATCGGCATCGGCTTTTTGAGCGATTTTAAATACGCCGTTATGAAACGGCAACAATTCGCAGTTCTTACTGCGCGTGCCTTCGGGATAGATGCCGATGGATACATCGCCTTTTTTGAGCAATTCAGCTGCCTTATTAATTGTCTTTATTGCGTTGCGAGGGTTTTTACGGTCAATCGCCATAAAACAGCATTTGCGGATAAACCGCCCGAAGATAGGAATCTTAAAATTTGATGCCTTTGACACAAATGCTGGTTGCCACTTTTTGAAAATATGCCAAGTGATAATCGGGTCAAAATTAGAACGGTGATTGCTAACAAACAGAATATTTTTTGTGTCCTGCGGAACTTTTTCTAAACCGCTTGTATGTATGCGGATGCGCATAATCTTCATAGCAAAGGCAGTCGCGCCATTCAGAAGAGTACGGTAAAAACGGCTATGGTTTTCGTATTCCTTTTTGGGATTTGCAAATAAAGAACAAACGAGGAGAAAAAGAGCGTATAACAGAAATAATCCAAATAGAATTCCTAAAAGTTTTAAGAGAAACACAAAATTCACCTCAGCGTAGCCATAGAAAAGCACAATGCAAAGATGGCAGTCATAACAACTTTTTTCTTGTCTTTTCCCACATATTTTTCAAATAAGAATAATCTTAAAAAGGCAAACATTACACCGCCCATAATGTGTAACATTTTGTCCCACCAAGAAACCGTGTAATACAGATTGTGGCACTGTCCGAGCATAGGGCCAATTGCGTAGAACAGACCGAATAAATACACAGGCAAGTTGATCCTACAATGGAAAATCCATTCTGTTGCTTTGGGTGCCAAGATAATTAACGGTGTAGCAAAAGCCAGTGATAAACGGTCATATTGCTTATTGACCAAAAGCATAATAATTGTAAAAATAGCGAATATCTCACAAGCGATAACGCTGATTCTGCGCATCTTCTTTTCTTTATTTGGCAAGATAGCGCCCCCTAAAGAAACTCTCTTTTTAACTTTCAAAGGTTTTGTTTTTAATTGCCTTAATATTTTGAATCGCATACAAAATAAAAGACATAAACATAATACCGATACAAATACCGACCAAAATGAGCGAAATGGTTTTCGGCATATTATACCAAAGCAAGTGGATAGCCATCATTGAATAGAGTGCTACCGTTGTGAGCTTTCCGTGCCAAACGGCGCCTTTAACGGTGCTTGTTCTCTTAATTGAAATAAGGGCGGTGATTCCCGTAAACACCTCTTTTATCACGAGAAGTACAAGTGGCACTGCCATATAAGGAAAACGGGAAACGAGACAATACAGCATTGCTATCTGTGTCAGTTTGTCTGCTACTGGGTCAAACGCTTTGCCGAAGTCGCTTATCATATTGCATTTGCGTGCAATAATACCGTCCACAATATCCGTGAGACCGGAAAGAATCAAAATCAATAATGTCCAAAGGTAATCCTGCCTGTATTTATATAGCCAAACGATAACGGGAATCAAACAAAGCCTGAACAAAGATAGGATATTCGGTATAGTCAATATTTTCTTTTGATATTTATTCGTGCTTTCTTCCGTCATAAAGCTGACCCACTTTCTGTATTTTATGGATTCATTATAATTTTCGATTTGCAACTCAACTTCAACTAAATATCAATTTTTGTTGAAAAAAGAGGTATTGGCTCGAATGAACCAATACCTCTTTGATATGTTTGTTATTTAGTTTTAGTTCGGCAAAATTACAGTAAAGCGACAACCGCCCTCTGTGATATTTTCTGCAGATATTTCACCGCCGCAAAGGCTATATTTTTAACCAGGGCAAGTCCTAAGCCGTTGCCTTCTTCTTTGTGGGAAGTGTCAGCCTGATAGAATTTATCAAACAAGTGCTTCTGCGCTTCTTCGGAAAGTCCGGGACCTTGATCTTCAAGCACAAAGATAACTTTTCCGTCCTTTTTCTGCAAACGCATTTTTATTGTCCCACCGTTAGGACTGAATTTTACTGCATTGCTGAGCAGATTGCTCCAAACGTGGTGCATAATATTTTTGTTTCCAAGATATACGACCGAATCCAAGTCTACGTCGAACTCAATATTCTTCGGTTCCCACGCAGCTTCCAACGCCAGAATGTCCTCTCGTATTTGCTCGTCAAGGCTGTATTTTTCCTGACCCGTCTGAATGGATTGGTTTTCAAGTTTGGATAATAGCAGAATATTACTTACGAGCGAAGAAAGCCGTCTTGTATTGAAAAGTATTTTTTCAATATACTCGTTTTCTACCTCGTCGATATTATCGGTGCTCTGCAAAAGCATCGTATAACCTTCGATTGCATTGATGGGGGTTTTGAATTCGTGAGAAACGTTGGAAACAAAATCCGTTTGCAATATCTCTGTTGATTCAAGCTCCTGCGCCATCATATTAAAGCCGGCGAATACTTCCTGTATTTCGCTGGAGGATGATTTGGTTTCAAGGCGCGTATCAAATTTACCGTCTGCGATTTCCTGCATTCCCAATCGCAATTCTTTAATAGGATCAAAAAACATTTTGGACAAGAAATGCGTAGCAATAATGGCGATAACCAAACTAAAAATATTAAGCTGAATAAGCAGCGGAATACTTGTGGAAGTCGGGAGTAGCCATTCCAACAATTTCGAAATACCAAACGAAATAAGAATACTGAAAAGAACCACGATACCGACGAGTATCGTCATTCGTGTTCTAAGGCTGAATTTAATCTTTTCCTTTCTCAGCTTTTGAAATCTTTCGTGCTCCTTCATAGCTTTACCACCTTGTATCCGACTCCACGCATCGTTACGATCTTAAAGTCGGGATTGACACGGAAGCGGTCACGCAGTCTGCCGATATGCACGTCAACCGTATGAGAATCACTTTCGGTGTCATATCCCCACACATCGTCCATCAGTTGCTGACGAGTGAAAATACGACCCGGGTAGGAAGCCATTTTATAAAGCAGCATAAATTCTTTTTGCGGTAAGGATACCACCTCACTATTCGTGGTAACGGTAAAGGTATCACACTCCAAAACAGTGTTGCCGATGGTCTGCTTACGCTCATTTATCATCTGCGCGCGGCGAAGAAGCGCCTGCACACGAAGCACCATTTCGTTGACGTTTACCGGCTTTATCATATAATCATCGGCACCGGATAGAATACCGAGTCGCATATCGTCAAAAGCATCCTTGGCGGTTATCATCAGTACGGGTGTATTATTTCCGGCATCACGGAGCATACGGACAAGCTGATAGCCGTCCAAGACCGGCATCATAATATCCGAAATGATAAGGTCATAGTAGTCACCGTCAATGGCATCAAGCGCCTCTTTGCCGTTGGCAACCTCTTTAACCGTATATCCGTTTTTGATGAGCACGTGAGCAAACAAACGTCTGAGTTCGTGGTCATCCTCTGCAATCAAAATTTTCAGCATATATTAGTCCTCCGCTTTATTTGTTTTCAATAAGCCTAACGATTTCGTCAACCGTCAAATTGATTTGTTCTTTATTTGTAATTGTCGGCGTACCGTCACCGTCCTGAGCTCCATACATGCCAAAGTAAGCATGACAGCCACCGTCAATGATGACCTCCGTAAATCCTTCGGGCAAATTGGATTTGTTTTCGTCATACTTCTCACGATTAAGCACCTTATCCTCACTGCCGTAAACAGAGAGCACATCAAGATCAGTGGCAGACAAATCGGCAGTAGAATAGGAGCCGAGCAAAACAAGTCCCTTGTAATCGTCCGTATTGTTTGCAAGATAAGATGCCGCCATAGATCCGCCGAGCGAATGACCGCCTATGTACCAATCTTCGATTTCGGGATATTTTTCTTGTATACCTTCTGCAGCATTCATGTCGAGCACTGCCAAGTTGAAAGGCATTTCCACAAGCACACACAGAATACTACGGTCGGCACACGCCTGCATTAGCGGTACGTATGCGGTGTATTCCACCTTGCCACCGGGATAGAAGATAAATCCCGTAGTTGCATCTTCGGGAGCATAGACAATTGTGTTATCGTCAAGCACCTCTTTTGTGATATTATTCATCGGCGCAAAGGCGGCAATAGCTTCGGCGTCTGCTCGGTAATAATCATTCACATATATAGCACAAGAACCAACAATAACCGCCAACACCACTACAACGGATGTAACCCATATAAATATTTTTCTTTTGCGTTTGTTAAGCATCAGAATTCTCCTTTGCTTTGTTCTTGCGAAGATCGTCAGGGCGAACCGCATCTTTCGGTATCATCCAAGAACGTCCGAATTTCTGCACATTCGGGATGCGACCTTCCACACAGAACTTCTGCACCCAACGTTCAGACACGTCCCAAAACTCTGCCGCTTCTTTCACAGATATAAAGTCCATAATTACCTCCAACAAACCAATGTATACTTATATTGTATTCGGATAAACGAACACTGTCAAGGTCATTTCTGTGAACTTTATAGTCGGCAGAAAATTTCATTGTTATAATAACCCCTCTATTTCAACTATTTCTCAATTAAAGTTCAACGATTGTTGAAGTTAGGTTGACCTTGAGTTGAAATTTGTCGAATAAAATATGTTTTGTTGTGAGGGAGTAGCAAGCGCCGTCCTGCGTAACAAGTCAACATACTGGTCGCTGACCTGGCTTGTTTTAATTTGCGAGACTCACGTAGAGCTGTGTGGAGCTATACGTGGAGTCATTATATATTGTTTTGACACCGAGTATGGTTTTTACCTTGCTCGGTATTTTTATTGTCAAAACGGAGGAAGTAAAAATGAACCTGAGTTTCGATTTCTTTTACACAAGCATCTTGCTTGGAATAGGACTTGCTATGGATGCCTTTTCGGTATCCCTCGCTAACGGTCTGAATGAGCCGAACATGAGAAAACGAAGAATGTGCGGTATTGCCGGTATATTCTCGTTCTTTCAGTTCGCCATGCCGATGATCGGATGGATATGTGTGTCCACCATTGCGCAGTATTTTACAGCCTTTGAAAAGTGTATCCCGTGGATCGCTTTGGCGCTGCTCGGTTTTATCGGTGGTAAAATGCTTTACGAGGGCATTAAAAATAAGGATTGCTGTGAGGACAAACCCGCTGTTGGATTTAAGGCACTTTTAGTGCAAGGAATTGCCACTTCGATTGATGCATTATCTGTCGGTTTCACCATTTCAAATTATGATTGTCTGCACGCTTTGCTTTCCTGCCTGCTGATCGGTATCGTAACCTTCTTCATCTGCTTTGCCGGTCTTGCTATCGGAAAGAAAGCAGGAACCAAGCTCGCAAACAAAGCCGGCATCCTCGGCGGTCTTATATTTATTGGTCTTGAAATCTTTATCACGAGTTGGCTGTAATAAACAAACTACATATCAGGAGGTCATTATGAAAACAGAAAAGAACATTTTAATCGCTTTTATTCTGAATTTATGCTTCTCTATTTTTGAGTTTGTGGGCGGTCTTTTTACCGGAAGCGTTGCCATTGTTTCCGATGCCGTTCACGATATTGGGGATGCTGCAAGCATTGGTATTTCCTATTTCCTTGAAAGAAAAAGCAAAAAGCAACCGGATGAAACATATACTTACGGTTATGTCAGATACTCAGTGATCGGTGGAGTTATATCAACCCTTATATTGCTCTTCGGTTCTGTTATGGTTGTTTATAACGCCGTCACCCGAATTATCAACCCAACTCCTATCAATTATGATGGAATGATTATTTTTGCTGTTATAGGTGCAGTAGTAAATTTGGCGGCTGCCTTTTTCACCCGTCACGGCGACTCGTTAAACCAGAGATCCGTAAATTTGCACATGCTTGAGGATGTGCTCGGATGGATTGTAGTATTGGTCGGAGCTGTTGTAATGAGATTCACTGACTTTGCGCTGATTGACCCGCTTATGTCTATCGGTGTTGCTATCTTCATTTTTATAAATGCATTCAAGCATATGAAGGAAGTTGTTGACCTTTTTCTTGAAAAAACACCTCACGGAATTGACGTAGATGAAATTAAAGAACATATTACTGAGATTGACGGCGTGATTGATGTCCACCATATTCACGTTTGGAGTATGGACGGCTTAAATCATTATGCGACGATGCATATTGTTACCAATGAGGACGGCCACATAATTAAGGACAAAGTCCGTAAAGAATTAATGGAACACGGCATTGGACATGTAACATTAGAACTTGAACAAGAAGGCGAACATTGCCACGCTCAACACTGCCATACCGAAACGGCCTCCACAGGACATCACCATCACCACCATCACCATTGATGAAATCTTTATTTTAAGTCGATTTTTACACATAATAATTTCAACAATCGTTGAGGTCCAGTTGAGAAACAGTTGAAACTCACGTTTTATAATACAGTCAAATTCGAGAAATTGGAGGAAAAGAAATTGACATCTTACAGTCAAAAAACAGAAGAACTTCTAAATGAACTTAACACCGACAAGCAAAACGGACTCAGTTCTGCCGAAGTTCTTGTACGTAAAGGTAAATACGGAGCCAACAAGCTCCGCGAGAAGAAAAAGAAAACGACGATGCAACGTTTCCTTGACCAGTTCAAGGATGCGATGATCCTCATCCTGATTGCCGCCGCCATCATCTCTTTTGTGGTGGTTTGTGTCGAGCAGAATTGGGGCGAGCTTTTTGAGCCTGCACTGATCGTACTTATCGTTATTCTCAATGCCGTAATGGGTGTATACCAAGAAGGCAAAGCAGAAAAGGCTTTGGATGCTCTTAAAAATATGTCTGCTCCACACGCAAGAGTCATTCGTGACGGTGAGGAGAAGATTGTTGATGCCTCCGAGCTCGTTCCCGGTGATATTATCCGTTTAGAAGCCGGTGATTTTGTACCTGCCGATGCAAGGCTGATTCACAGCACAGGACTGAAATCTGAAGAATCGGCGCTTACCGGTGAGTCTGTTCCTTCCGAAAAGGACTATCTTGCCGAAGTGAAGGAAGGCGCACCTCTCGGTGACCGTCACAATATGGTTTACTCCGGTTGCTCCATTACCTACGGTACGGCAACTGCCGTTGTTACCGCTACCGGTATGGATACCGAAATGGGCAAAATCGCAAATCTTCTTGATAACGAAGAAGACGGTCAGACACCTCTGCAGCAAAAGCTGGCACAGCTTGGCAAATATCTCGGAATCGTGGCACTTGCCGCCTGCGGTATTATCTTTGTCGTAGGTCTTGTCAACGGTATTCCCGTCCTTGAGATCTTTATGACTGCCGTATCTCTTGCCGTATCCGCTATTCCCGAAGGTCTGCCCGCAATCGTTACCATCGTGCTTTCCATCGGTGTTCAGCGTATGGTTAAGAAGAATGCGCTTATCCGCAAGCTGCCCGCCGTTGAAACGCTCGGCGGTGCATCGGTTATCTGCTCGGACAAGACCGGTACGCTTACCCAAAACCGTATGACTTTAACCAAGGCTTATGTTGAGGGTTATCTTGACCCCGAAAACATCAGCAACAATAACACTGAGGGCATTAAGAAACTCTTGATGTACGGCACTCTCTGCTGTGATGGTTCGGTTGTATTCCACGGCACAGAGGAACAGCATATCGGTGATCCCACCGAAACAGCAATCGTCCTTGCCGCACACAAGAACGGTATGCCCAAGGATGACCTGAATAAGAAATATCCCCGTCTTGCAGAGATTCCTTTTGATTCCGACCGCAAGCTGATGACCACCGTTAATAAGATTGACGGTAAGAACATTGTTATCGTCAAGGGTGCCTTTGATATGATGGCTCCCCGTTGTATTGCAGGCGACCTTGAAACTGCGAAAAAGGTTACAGAAGCCATGAGCGAAAACGCTCTCCGTGTTCTTGCGGTTGCTTATAAAGAAATCGATACAGTTCCCGAAAATTCCACATCCGAGGAGCTTGAAAACGGGCTTACCTTTATGGGACTTGTCGGTATGATCGACCCGCCGAGACCCGAAGCAAAAGAAGCCGTTGCCGTCTGCCGCAGAGCCGGTATCAAGCCCGTTATGATTACCGGAGACCACGTTGTTACCGCTTCTGCCATCGCAAAAGAACTTGGTATTCTGCTTGAAGGCGACCGTGCCATCACAGGTGCCGAACTTGATGCTATGACCGATAGCGAACTGGATGCACAGGTGGAAAACATCAGCGTATATGCCCGTGTATCTCCTGAGAATAAGATCCGTATCGTTAAGGCTTGGCAGCGTAAAGGTCAGGTCGTATCTATGACTGGCGACGGCGTAAACGATGCACCTGCTCTCAAAGCCGCCGATATCGGCTGTGCTATGGGCATTACCGGTACCGACGTTGCCAAGGGTGCCGCCGATATGACGCTTACCGACGACAACTTTGCTACCATCGTTGATGCCGTTCGTGAAGGACGAGGCATTTATGCCAACATCAAAAAAGTAGTTGGCTTCCTATTAGGTACGAATATCGGTGAAGTTATCACCGTGTTTATGGCTATGCTTTTGTGGCACAAGACACCGCTGCTTTCCATGCAGCTCCTTTGGATCAACCTTGTAACCGACTCTCTGCCTGCGATTGCGCTTGGTATGGAAGCTGTTGAAAGCGACGTTATGGACAGAAAGCCGAAGCCCAAGAATGAGGGTATTTTTGCTCACGGTCTTGGCATCCGTGTGGTACTGCAAGGTATTATGTTTGCGGCTCTCACACTCATTGGCTTTAAGGTCGGTGAAAATGTGACCGGAACACTTGCAGGCGGTCAGACACTTGCCTTTATGGTACTTGCTCTCTCGCAGGTTGTTCAGGCGTTCAATATGCGTTCTGAGCACTCCCTCTTTAAGATCGGTACTTTCTCGAACCACAAGCTCAACTGGGCAGCACTTGCTTCTACCTTGCTTGTAGCTTTGGTACTCTTTACACCCTTAAAGACTGCTTTTGGTTTGGTTACACTTCCCCTTAATCTCTATCTGATTGGTGTAGGTCTTATCCTTGTTCCGCTTGTAGCAATGGAGCTTTCCAAAGCATTTGGACTTGTAAAGCATCATAAATAATCATCCCAAAGCCGTCGAAGCTTTCGACGGCTTTTCGGGGTTTTACATAAAGGAGTACACTCCTATGAAAGAAAAAATTAAAAACACATTACTTACGATATTACGCTTTGTACCACTTGCTGTGTGTGCGGTATTCATGTGTATGTATCTGTTTTCGGGAGAAGAAATCACCGCCGAAAGTTTAATGAACTTTGCACCGGAGAAACCGCTGTTTGCGGCAATTTTTCTTGTATTGCTGTATGCTTTTAAATCATTGACTGTATTTTTCCCGATTATCGTGCTAAATGTGCTCGGCGGATTCCTGTTTGAACCCGACCACGCACTGATTATAAACTCTATCGGTGTTCTTGTGGAACTGACGATACCGTATTGGATCGGCAGAGCTTCGGGAACCAATTTTGCCGACAAACTATGTCAGAAACATCCCAAACTCGGTGAACTCGTGGGCGAAAGTTCCGGCAACAACTTTTTTATGTCCTTCTTCCTTCGTGTGATTTCCTGCTTGCCGGGGGATGCCATCAGTATGTATTTCGGTGCAAGGAAGGTGCCGTTTTGGACGTATCTTTGGGGCAGCTTTCTCGGAACGATTCCGGGAACTATTGCAGCCACCTTACTTGGTATGAGTATTACTGACCCATCGTCACCGATGTTTTGGGTATCAATCATATTCACAGTTGTTATTTCGGCAATCTCTTTTTGGGGATACTTGTTGTGGAAAAGAAAAAAATCACGAAAGGATTAGAATTATGAGTATTACAACGATTTTATTTGATTTAGACGGCACGCTGTTGCCTATGGATCAGGATACATTTGCAAAAGCATATATAAAGGGACTTACCTTTGCCGCCGAGCCTGCCGGATACAGTCCGATGATTCTTTCTACCGCTATTATGGCAGGCACCGCTGCTATGGTAAAGAACAACGGTGAAAGAACAAACGAAGAAGCATTTTGGGACACACTTGAGAAAACCTACGGTGAGTCTGTCCGAAATGATATTCATTTGTTTGACGAGTTCTATGCTACTGACTTTCAAAAGATTAATGATGTCTGCGGATTTACACCCAAGGCAGCCGAACTCATAACGCATATCAAAGAAAAAGGATACCGTGTGGCTCTCGCAACCAACCCATTATTTCCTGCGGTTGCAACAGAAAGCCGTATCCGTTGGGCAGGACTTCAGCCGGAGGATTTTGAAACATATACTACTTATGAGACCTCTCGCTACTGCAAGCCGAATCTCAATTATTATAAAGAGGTTTTAAAACAATTGCAGATAGCACCGGAAGAGTGTCTGATGATAGGCAACGATGTGGCTGAGGATATGATTGCCGAACAGCTCGGTATGAAGGTATTTTTGCTAACAGATTGCATTATCAACAAACACGATGCAGATATTTCCCGTTATCCGCACGGTAGTTTTGATGAATTGAAAGCATTTATTGATGACTTAAAATAAGTCTCGCAAAAGGTAGGTAGACATATACGTGAACGAAAACAAAAAGAAACCTTGGCTTTTCAAGGTAATCAAATACTTAGTTCGACTTTTTTATCCAAAAATTGAAGTAGTAGGGCAAGAAAATCTTCCAAAGGAGCCCGTTATCATTGTTGGTAACCACACGCAAATGAACGGGCCTATTGCTTGTGAATTGTATTTTCCCGATAACTGCTATACGTGGTGTGCCGGGCAGATGATGAAACTGAAAGAAGTGCCGGAGTATGCCTATACAGATTTTTGGTCGCAAAAACCAAAAATTATCCGTCCGCTTTTTAAACTTGTATCTTACATAATAGCACCGCTGTCCGTGTTGGTTTTCAATAACGCACGGACTATTGCTGTTTATAAAGATAATCGGGTTTTAAGCACATTTCGTGAATCTATTGCTAAATTACAAGACGGCAACAGCGTAGTCATTTTCCCTGAACACGATAAAAAATATAATAATATCATTTATGACTTTCAAGAGGGCTTTGTTGACGTGGCACGGCTTTATTATAAGCGTACCGGTAAGGAGCTTTCCTTTGTTCCGCTTTATATCGCACCGAAACTCAAAAAGATGTACTTGGGGAAACCGATTAAATTTTCCGTCGATACACCTATCGCGGAGGAGCGCCGCCGTATTTGTGATTACCTGATGCAAGAAATTACCGATATTGCTTGTGGTTTACCTGAGCATACCGTTATTCCTTACCGCAATATTCCGAAAAAATATTACCCAACAAACATTCAAAAGGATGCAGAATATGAGAAAACCCGTTGTTGATTACCGTCAGTTTCGTTTTTCAAAATTAAATACTCCGCAGTTTTCCCATTTAAAACTCCTTCTCGGATGGGTAGGATATTTTATACTGTATTTTCTTACGGAAAACTTAATCCCTGTAGAGAAATGCCACGTTATTCATTGCGGTCTTGATGATATCATTCCGTTTTGCGAATGGTTTTTGCTGCCCTATGTATTTTGGTATGCATTGATCGTTTTCTCATTAGGCTTCTTTGCACTTTACGATGTGGATAGTTTTAAGAAGCTACAGACCTTTATTATTATCACGCAGGTTGTTGCAATGATTGTATATATCGTATATCCTAACTGCCAAAATCTGCGTCCTGCCGAATTCCCAAGAGATAACTTCCTGACGGATTGCATTGGGTTCCTATATGCCTTTGACACCAACACAGGCGTTTGTCCGTCACTACACTGCGCCTATTCCATCGGTATTGCATCGGTGTGGCTCAAAGCAAAGGATGTTTCAAAGTTATGGAAAGCATTTGTGGTTGTTACCGTTATTTTAATTTGTCTTTCTACTATGTTTATCAAGCAACATTCGGCAGTCGATTTCTTTGTGGCATTGCCTGTATGTCTGCTTGCCGAAATTTTGGTATTTAAAGTCTTTTACAAGAAAAAGTATAAAGTTTAGAGGGATGGGGATTATGAGTGTTATCATCAAGGAAGTTACATCAAAAAAGGATTTAAAGAAATGGATTGAGTTCCCAAATACGCTTTATAAGGACAACGAATATTACGTTCCGTTCTTGGCAAGTGATGAGGCGGAAACCTTTTCACAGACCAAAAATCCTGCCTACGCTTTTTGCGAAACAAAACTGTTTTTAGCATATAAGGATGAAAAAATTGTCGGCAGAATTGCAGGACTTATCAATCACGCCTACAATAAAAAGTGGGATAAAAACGCCATTCGTTTTACCCGTTTTGATTTTATCGACGATTTTGAGGTTTCTCAAAAGCTCTTTGATGCCGTTGTGAATTGGGGCAAAGAAAATGGTCTTACCGAAATTATGGGGCCAATCGGTTTTACCGATATGGATCACGAAGGTATGCTGATTGAAGGGTTTGAGGAATTTAATCTTTCTATCACTTTTTACAATCACCCTTATTACATAGAGCATATGGAACGTTTAGAACTGCAAAAAGATATTGATTGGTTTGAATATCGTATTAACGTTCCTGAAACCTTAGATCCTCGCTTTGAAAAAATCACTAATCATCTTATTAAGAAAAACGGTTATCAAGTAGTTACATACAATAACCGAAAAGTTCTGTATAATGATGCCTTAGAAGCCTTTAAGATTATCGATATTGCTTTTTCAAAGCTATACGGCACCGTGCCGCTGACTCCCGAAGTTATCAAACACGCCATCGACGGTTATGTTCCCGTTGTAAATCTTGACTACGTTTGTTCCGTTAAAGATAAAGACGGTAAAATTATCGCCTTTGGTGTATTGGTGCCATCTATTGCAAAGGCTCTGAAAAAATCAAACGGCAAGATGTTACCCTTTGGTGTATTCCGCTTACTAAAAGCGCTAAATGGCAAAAATGATACTTTGGAAATGTTCTTTGTTGCAGTACAACCTGAGTATCAGTCGCAGGGACTTCCGGCAATTCTAATAAATACATTGGCACAGAAAATTATCGGGAATGGTGTGCGCTATTGTGAAACGGGGCCGATGCTTGAAACCAATTCGGCTGTGCACAGTATGTGGCGACACTTTGATAAACGTCAACACCGTCGCCGCCGCTGTTACATAAAAGCCATTTGATTTATAAATCTTGAATTGCAAAGCAAAATACACCAAATGCGAAAGCGCCCATTATAATAAAAGGGATACAGAGAGAATTAGAATTCACTCAGTATCCCTTTTTGTTTAACTGTTTGGCAAATTTCAATTTTTCATTTAATTGCAATATTTTTTCATTAAAAAATACAATCCGAAGAACATTAGACTGCTACCCACATTCATTGCGCCCATACCTGCAAATATAATTGCTATTGCAAGCGTGAAGGTTATCGTGTTGATAACGCACGCCCATTTCGGAAAACAAGTCTTTTGTCTGAAAATCGCAATGAACAGCGTAACACATACCATAAATACTCCAATGTTGCATAGTGCGGAAGTTACGCAGGTTTCAAAAAAGTATGACAGCATAATCTCATGAGCTTGCTTTGTTGCCCCCGCTTTTACAAAATGCCATAGCATACTTGTACAGGTAAAGTGCATCACGGCTCCGGCTACGCAGGTAAGAACTGTACCCACCTGAACTATACGGGCAGATTTCGGAGAGGTGGGTTTTAAGAAGTTTGCAATTTGAAAATACCCCGGCATTATGATCATCATTGCTATTACACCGAATATGCCAGAGAGAGTGAATTGCAAAGGCGAAACGCCTTGGAGCATTGATGCGGTCTTATCGTAATCAAATAGCCCCATCACATTCAATGGGCCGCTTGGCATAAAGTAAAGCAACAAATCACCGCCAAGCCAACACAACAAATGCCCAAATGCTCCGCATAACAGTAATTTCGCATTAACATTGTTATTACTAAGCGAGTTGTTCATTATATATATCACCTACATATTTTTATTTATCAAGTTGATTATATTACATAATTATAAAAATTTCAACTATAGCAAAAATGGCAGCAGCGATTTCTCTCTGCCGCCGTACTTCGGTTAGTTGTAAATTATTTCGTGATTTACGATTTCGGCGGCTCTGATGCGGATGTTATTCATCCGAGCAACCCACTCCATTTGATTATCCGCCTTGATTTTTTCGGTTACACCCTCACGTTCTGCCATTTGTTTAACCAACCGATTAAATGTATCTTCGGCGTCGCGGTCGAGTTGCAAAAGATAATCGTAAAGCGTATGTTCGCCGAGCATTTTATTGTAGAAAGGTTTGCAATGCTTTTGAATATACCTCAAATGTCGCTGACCCCAAACTCCAATAGGCTCACGTTCAGGCTCATCCTCACCGGCAATGATATAGTAATCACCGCACAGTTCATATTTAAGTCCCGTTCTTTCATCCGTAATGAATTTCGCTAACTGTTCCATAATTAAACCTCCCTATAAACAACTTTAAGTTTCTTTTGTTTTGAGCGAATAATCTTTAGTAGAACTTCATCCAAAGTATCGGTATGCTTCCCGTCGGCGATAAGCTTATTTCGCATTTCGTTCATGCAGTTCACAACCACCCGACGTTCAAAGTCATCGAGCGCTATGTAATATTTCTTTTCTTTCATATCTCTTACTCCTTTAGTAAATCCTTAAATGGAGCTTCATCATTCACAAAAGTGTCATATGTGAAATTGGCACCAAGGCGGAATCCCATAATAAAGCTGTCAAGATTTGATTCACCGTTCACCATGCTCCAAGCGTTGCAAAAATCCAAGAATTTCTTTTTGCTTTCGCCTGAAAGGTTCTCAGTCAAGAAATCCTCATTTAGCATTAAGACTTCCATTTGTTTCTGCACGGTCTTATTTTCTTTGGTACTCCGTGCCTGTGGATCAAGATTGCCATAATAGAACTCTTCAATGAATTTTCCCATAAAAATAACCTCCTTTAAGTTTCTACAATAATTGTACTTAAAGAAGGTTTGATAGTCGAATGTACGGATATAAAAGAAAAAGGGCAAGAAAAAAGAGAGAAGCGAAACTTCTCTCAATTCTCTTGCCCGCAATGCTCGTACCTTTAGGAAACTGTCCTTAAGGGTACGACGCATTCGAACAAGAGTTTTTTTGTCTTTTCGTCCATAAAATACGAACAATAGAATTTCAAATTCAGGTCGTTAGTTCGACTCTGGGTTGTGGTTTTTTGATCCTCAAAATGGAACTGGTCTAAAAACCGAGAAATATTTAGTCTTTAATTAAAAATTATCACTTCTATGTTGCTCGCTTAAGAAATGCGGTTTGGAATCATCTTCAGGATACAGAAAATCACTAAATTCTTGAGGACCTATTTCCATCAACTTATTCAATTCCTGTTTGTTCAAGAGAACTACTTGAAGGCAAGCAACTGTTTTAAGTAAACCTGTTTTACAACGTAAAGCGGCAGTCGTTTCAAGAATTTGCGGGAACTCAATGAAAGCTGCTATCATTTCGTCATTTGGATCATCATTTTCCCATTCAAAACTATGTGCATATGTAATATGCGTTTTGTTAAAATACGCAAAAGTCGCAACCACGAGCAATTTGTTATGATACCAATTCAGAATTTCCTTATCAGTCAAATCAACATCGGGTGCAACAAACATCATATATTCATTATATAACCCAACAGTATTCTGTATTGCCGGCATTTTATAATCGCTCGCACCCATCGTTACTAATTTCCAAAAATTATATTTATCATTTGGTTTGTATAACAATACATCAATATGCAATCCATTGTCCGCTATCGGATGCAAAACGATACAATCGTCTTGTGCAAAATAAGTATCACAATGTTTAATTAACTTTTCCATTTCTTTTGTTTTCATAATTTCACTCCCCTTGAGTTTATTATAGCATAAAAGCGGCGGAAGGGCAATATGAAATGATATATCGCTGTGCGATATGATATACGGCAAGCCGTATGATATATTTGCCCTGCAAATATGA